>ENA-UOOA01000411-UOOA01000411.1-human-gut-metagenome-genome-assembly--contig:-P61old-NODE-411-length-92237-cov-10.582131_pt1 | contig 92237 bp, 82 predicted proteins | sample MGYA00242467_ERZ724014 | MGnify/ENA metagenome assembly ERZ724014 | reverse complement strand
CAGCCCGCATACCCCCCCTCTCCCTATGGAGTGGGGGGGTTTGTCTTATGGGCCTCTGATATTCACATTCACGTAACGCTTATACCCATAAGCCATCGAATATGCAGCTACAAGACATCCTGTTTTCGCAAGGGTTCGGAACCCGAAGGGTGTGTGCAGGGTTGGTTCAGCAAGGCTGGGTAGAGGTTAGTCTTGACGGACAGTCTTTTGATAAATGCACTGATTCAATTGCGCAGTACGTTCCTGAAGGCCTTCGGTTGCTAGTGCAAGGGCAGGAGTGGCCTTGGTGCGAAAAAGCTTATATCTTGTTGTACAAGCCGGCTGGAACGGAGTGTTCACAGAAGCCATCGGCTTATCCAAGTGTCTATACCCTGCTGCCTGCGCCATTGCGTCAGCGTCCTACAAAGAATGCCATCCAAGGAGTGCAGGCGGTTGGTCGGCTTGATCAAGACACCACAGGTCTGTTGTTGCTGAGCGATGATGGTCAATTTATCCATAGGATGACCTCTCCCAAGAAGCATGTGCCGAAGGTGTATGAGGTGACTACGAAACACCCCGTGGATGCTCGTCAAATTTCAAAATTGTTGGAAGGTGTCGTCCTGGATGATGACCCAACAGCTGTGAAGGCGGCGGGGGCTGAATTGATTGGCTCTCATCAGCTCAAGTTGACCTTGCTCGAAGGCAAATACCACCAAGTCAAACGCATGCTGGCTGCCGTGGGTAACAGGGTGGAGCAGCTCCACCGCTCACAAATTGGCGCATTGGAATTACCCGAGTCCTTAAAACCTGGTGAGTGGATGTGGCTGGGGAAAGAGCATTTACGCGATTTGGGCTTTCAAGGCTGAGAGACGCCTTGGTTGGTATTAGGGCGACGATTTCATTCATCAAAAGGTCGTTTGTGGGTTCCTTTCTCTCATCCCGATTTCTCTTCTTCTTTTGGGCTTTTGTTGCGCTTTCTAGTTCGGCATTCGCGTCACAGACGACGCCATTGTTTGTTCTGAACTCGTTGGATGCCAACGTCAGTGTGATCAATCCTGTGACATGGGAGGAGATTCGCAGAATACCGACCGGTAAGGAGCCGCATCATCTGTATCTCACGCCGGACGAGCGTTCGATCATTATTGCCAATGCGCTCAGCGATACATTGACGTTCATTGATCCGCGGACCGCTGAGGTCCAGCGAACTGTTCGTGACATCGTCGATCCCTACCATCTTCGATTTACCCCTGACATGAAGTGGCTGGTCACTGCAGCCAATCGGCTGAACCATGTGGATTTTTATAAATGGGATGGTAAAGAGCTGACCTTGGCGAAACGGGTTGCCACGTCTCGCACGCCGAGCCATATCTGGATTGATAGCAAAAGCACCACTGCTTATGTGTCGATGCAGGACAGTGATGAGCTGGTTGCGATGGACATTGCGACGCAGTCGATCCGCTGGCGTACGAAAACAGGCGCCATGCCTGCCGATATTTACGGCAGCCCTGATGACAAACGGCTTTTTGTGGGGTTGACCGGTAGTGACAGCGTGGAGGTTTTTGATGTGAGCGGAGCTCAACCTTCAAGCATCAAAAGAATAAAAACAGGCAGTGGTGCACACGCTTTTCGCGCCGCGGGCGATAAGCGCCATCTCTACGTGAGTAACAGAGTGGCCAATACGATCAGCAAACTGGACATGCAGCGACAAGAGGTCGTGGACACTTATCCTGTTCCAGGAGGGCCTGACTGTATGGACGTCTCTGCAGACGGTCGCTTTATCTTTGTCAGTTCACGTTGGGCCAAAAAGATGTCTGTGGTGGATACTGTGGAGAAAAAAGTGATCAAGCAGGTACCGGTAGGTAAGTCACCTCACGGTGTCTGGACTTTGCAGCACGCGCCACGTTAATAATCTGGCCAAATGCTCTCCATGCGCTTTCTGCTCTGCGTAGCTGGAGGCTTCGCACTTGCCGGGTTGTATCACTCGCAAGCATCAGCCACGCCTGCGCAAGACTGCAAGAAGCCCGTTTATTTGACCTTCGATACCGGGCACATGGCCGTTGCACCGGTGATCGCAGATATCTTGGCGAGGCAGAAAGTGGTGGTTACCTTTTTTGCCGCCAATGAAAAGACGAAAGAGGGTGACGGTAGCCTCGGTGAGCATTGGGGGGGCTGGTGGCGTGAGCGGGCGAAAGAAGGGCATGAATTTGCTCCTCACACTTTTAACCATGTTTACTGGGTTGCGGATGCCGGTAAGGATGCATTTCGGGTGAAACCTTCGGCGGGCTCACGGCAGGGAGAGACCTACATTCTTGACCGTAACGGCTATTGCGAAGAGCTTTCACAATCTTCTCGTAGGCTTCATATGCTCACCGGCAAGTCACCTCTGCCATTGTTTCGAGCACCGGGTGGCAGGTTATCTCCATCTCTCGAACTCGCGGCCAAGTCATGTGGGTACCGGCATGTGGGATGGGCCGCAGCCGGTTTTTTGGGCGATGAGCTACCAAGCGAGAAGTTCAGTAATGCCATGTTGCTCGACAAGGCGCTGCGTGGCATTCGGTCTGGAGATATCTTGATGGCGCATTTGGGTATATGGTCCAGGCGAGACCCTTGGGCTCCAGCAGTACTGGAGCCTCTTATCGTTGGGCTCAAGCAAAAGGGCTTCTGCTTCAAGACTCTCAAGGATCATCCTCAATTGGGCATAGAGCAGGCTTTTTGAGTCCGCGGAATTTCCACTTCAAAAGAAGGATGCTGTCGTATGGATTGGGTTGCCGGCGTTTTTGACGCCGCCCAGCAGTGGGTGTTTGAAAATACGATTCAGCCGCTACTGTTTATGCTGGGTTGGGGCGGAATTCTGGAGTCCGGCTATGCGGCGGCTGGGTGGTTGCTGGTGGGTACGCTTCAGATCGCGGTGATCTGTCTGGTTATTGGGCCTCTGCAAAAGTGGAAACCAGTGGAGCCCGTAGTGAATAAAGCTGCAGTCCGGGTGGATGTGCTCTACACGCTCATTCACCGTTTGGGGGTGTTCCGTGTCGCAGTCTTTTTTCTGCTGATACCTCTCATGGACTCGATGTTTGGTGCGCTTCGCCTCATCGGCTTCAGTCCATTGCAGCTAGATGGTTTGCTTCCCGGAGTCACGGATATTCCTTGGGTTAGCCTGCTGATCTACCTGGTTGTCTTTGATTTTGTGGATTATTGGATTCACAGAGGCCAGCACCATTTTGAGTGGTGGTGGAAGCTGCATGCGCTACACCACTCTCAGCAGCAGATGACGATGTGGACGGACAACCGCAACCATTTGCTGGATGACGTCCTACGCGACATCATCTTGGTCGTAGTAGCCCAGTGCATTGGAGTCGCTCCGACCCAGTTCATCGCCATTGTGGCTATCACCCAATTGAGTGAGAGTTTTCAGCATGCCAATCTTCGCCTGTGGTTTGGCTCCATCGGCGAGCGGCTTTGGATCAGCCCTCGATTTCACCGCAGGCACCACAGTATCGGCATAGGGCATGAAACCGTTCAGACCCCCAAAGGTGGCAAGCTCGGCCACCCCGCTGATGCCAGAAAGGTTGTCTTGGGCGGGCACAACTTTGGTGTGCTGCTTCCCTGGTGGGACATGCTGATGGGGACGGCCAATTTTGAGTTGCGATATGACCCCACCGGGATCCGAGATCAGGTCGAGCCCGATGCACATGGCCGCGTACGTGACTACGGAAAAGGCTTTTGGTCTCAACAATGGCTCGGCATCTGTCGATTGTTGGGACGGGCATAGGTGGATAGGTGCACGCCAGATCTGCGCGTTATGCTTGCGCCATGGGTTTGCTCTTTGATTCTTTTTGGCGAGCCGCCGCATATTGTTTGCGGCCGCGCGTCATGCTGCTGTCTGTAGTGCCGCTGCTGTTGATGGCGTTGCTGGCGCTGGTGTTGCAACATTTTTATTGGGATGCCGCTGTCCAGGGAATGGCTTCATTGCTGGACGATTCCACCCTGCTGGCAAGCATGCTGTCGTGGCTGGCGTCTTGGGGCGTTGCCAATGTGATGGATTGGCTCGCGCCGTTGATGGTGGTCTTGCTCGCTTCTCCGGTGTTGGTGGTCGTTTCCCTCTTGGCCGTCGCTTTTCTGATGACGCCCGCCCTGGTGAACATGGTGGCCGTTCGGAGGTTTCCGTCTCTAGAGCGAAAGCAGGGCGGCGCTTTGCTGGCCAGCATTTCGTGGTCGCTGGTTTCCACGGTGATGGCACTCTTGGCATTGTTGTTTTCTGTGCCTTTGTGGCTGGTTCCCCCGCTGGTACTGGTATTACCGCCTTTGATATGGGGATGGCTAACCTACCGGGTGATGGCTTTTGACGCGCTGGCCGAGCATGCCAGCAAGGACGAGCGCAGAGAGGTGCTGCGACGCCATCGGGTCACCCTGCTGGGCATGGGGGTCCTGACGGGCTACCTTGGGGCTGCTCCCAGTATTGTGTGGGCCTCGGGTGTGGTGTTTGCCGCAGCGTTTGTGGTTCTCTTACCGTTGGCCATTTGGATTTACACGCTGGTTTTTGCGTTTTCATCGCTGTGGTTTGCTCACTTCTGCTTGCAGGCGTTGGCGCAATTGCGTGCCGCCAATTCTGCGGTGGGCGCCACTGCGCCTGTGCGCGCGGCAAACGGTGCTGCTGTACCGGGCGCGCCAAGGCAGGTGCAGCCTCCACCAAGCCCCCATCAACTCGATTGAAATCTATGGCTCCCTCTTTTGGTTTGATCATCGTCGGCGACGAGATTCTTTCGGGTAAGCGTGCAGATAAGCACCTTCCCAAAGTCATTGAGCTGTTAGGGGCGAGAGGCCTTGCGCTTTCTTATGCCGACTACGTGGGCGATAACCCAGAACGACTCACCGCCACTTTGCAACGGGCATTTGCATCGTCAGACGTTGTTTTTTCCTGTGGAGGCATCGGTGCAACGCCCGATGACCACACCCGCCAGTGCGCGGCCAAAGCGTTGGGCCGTGAGCTGGTGCTGCATGACACGGCTGCAGCCCTGATTCGCGAGCGGATGCAGGACGTGGCTAAAGAACAAGGCGTTGCCTACGAGCCTGAGCGCGCCGACAATGTGCATCGTCTGAACATGGGTGTATTTCCCCAGGGCGCAGAGGTGATTCCTAACCCGTACAACAAGATTCCAGGGTTCAGCTGCACCAGCCCCGCGGGCGGGGTGGTGCATTTTTTCCCAGGTTTCCCGGTCATGGCGTGGCCCATGATGGAGTGGGTGCTAGATCAGCACTACCGCCATCTTTTTCACGTGGCTCCGCAGGTGGAGCATTCTGTGATCGTGCTGGGGGCCATGGAGGCTGCCCTGACGCCCCTTATGGAACAGGTGGAGCGTCACCATCCCGGTCTGCGGGTGTTCAGCCTGCCCAGTGTGGATCACCCCCAGTACGGACGCCATATTGAACTAGGGGTGAAAGGCCCCCAGGATTTGGTTCCTGCCGGCTGGACTGCGTTGCTGCAAGGTCTGCACGATATTGGTGCGGATATGGGCCCCGAGTTGGTGCGAACCTTGTAGTGCTTGCAGGCTTCACCGCGTGTGAACCTTTTTGGTGCAATGTGTTGTGCGCTTCTCGCAGGGGCTGCGTGCACTGCGCCACCGTAGTGCGGGATTGAGTGCGGCTGGCACGCAACTTGCTTAGTTTCAGTAGATTTTTCAACAAGCGCTTTACCCAGGAGAACCTGATGGCCAAGACCGTTGCAGATGTGATGAAGATGGTGAAGGAAAACGAAGTCAAGTTCGTTGACTTCCGTTTTACCGATACCCGTGGCAAGCAGCAGCACACCACGGTGCCTGTCTCTCACTTTGACGAAGACAAGTTCATTTCGGGCCATGCCTTCGACGGCTCTTCGATTGCCGGCTGGAAGGGCATCGAAGCCTCCGACATGCAGCTGATTCCTGACCCGAGCAGCGCCAACATCGATCCCTTCTTTGAAGAAACCACGCTGATCCTGACCTGCGATGTGATCGAGCCCAGCGATGGCAAGGCCTACGACCGCGATCCACGCTCCATCGCCAAGCGCGCTGAAGCCTACCTGAAGGCATCTGGCCTGGGCGACACAGCCTACTTTGGCCCCGAGCCAGAATTCTTCATCTTCGACGGCGTGCGCTGGAGTACAGAGCCCAACCACACTTTCTACGAAATCGAAGAGTACGAAGCCCCCTGGAACACCGGCTCCAAGCTCGAAGGCGGCAACCGCGGCCACCGTCCCACCGTCAAGGGCGGCTATTTCCCCGTGCCTCCCGTCGACAGCACGCAAGACATGCGCGCCGAGATGTCCCTGATTCTCGAATCCCTGGGTATTCCGGTTGAAGTGTTCCACCACGAGGTGGCAGGTGCTGGCCAGAACGAAATCGGTACCCGCTTCAGTACCCTGGTTGAGCGCGCTGACTGGACCATGCTGCAAAAGTATGTGATCCACAACGTGGCCAACGCCTACGGCAAGACCGCCACCTTCATGCCCAAGCCTTACCACGGCGACAACGGCTCTGGCATGCACGTGCACCAGTCCGTGTGGAAAGACGGCAAGAACCTGTTCGCTGGCGACGGCTACGCAGGCCTGTCTGACTACGCTCTGTACTACATTGGCGGCATCATCAAGCACGCCCGTGCCCTGAACGCCATCACAAACCCTGGCACCAACAGCTACAAGCGTCTGGTTCCTCACTTCGAGGCGCCTGTGAAGCTGGCGTACTCTGCCAAGAACCGCTCGGCTTCTATCCGTATTCCTTACGTGGCCAACCCCAAGGGCCGCCGCGTGGAAGCCCGCTTCCCCGATCCACTGATGAACCCCTACCTGGGCTTTGCCGCCCTGTTGATGGCGGGTCTGGACGGCGTGGAAAACAAGATCCATCCCGGCGAAGCTGCAACGAAAGACCTGTACCACCTGCCCCCAGAGGAAGACAAGCTGGTGCCCACCGTGTGCCACAGCCTCGACCAAGCGCTGGAGCACCTGGACAAGGACCGCGCGTTCCTGACCAAGGGTGGCGTGTTCACCGACAGCATGATCGACGCTTACATTGAGCTGAAGATGGCTGAAGTGACCCGCTTCCGCATGGCCGTGCATCCCGTCGAGTACGACATGTACTACTCGCTGTGATTGCCAGTCTTGGGTGATCAACCAAAAGGCGGCTTCGGCCGCCTTTTTTCTTGAGGCCTCTGTTTCGGGCGACGACCCTGGTGTTTGCAAGCGTTGCATCCTCACACAAATCCCTCCGTGACGTGGGCGGCGCTGCATTGGCGATGAGCAGCGATTGGGGGATACTCCAAGGCAATCCTGCATGAGCAGTGCGAGGAACTCTATGAAAAAAACGCTACTTACCCTGTGGATCATTGCGGCCTTGCCCGTGGTCGCTTTTGCGCAAGACCGAATCTATCGCTGTGGAAATGAATACACCAACAACGCCACGCAGGCCAAAGAGCGTGGCTGCAAGTTGGTGGAAGGCGGCAACGTCACGGTGATTCAAGGCTCACGCCCCTCGGGCGGCGGGGGCGCTGCGTCCAGTGGTGGGTCGTCTGCCGCGTCATCGTCATCGGCCACGTCTGCCTCCCCCGCGGGCGCACCGCGGGTGACCAACAACGACCAGCGCGCCCGCGACTCCGATGCCCGCGCGATTTTGGAGGCCGAACTGCGCAAAGCCGAAGCCCGCCATGCCGAGCTGGTCAAGGAATACAACGGCGGCCAGCCAGAACGCAATGCGCTGGATTTACGCAACCCCCAGCGCTACATGGAGCGCACGGCAGAACTCAAGGCCTCCGTGGCGCGCAGCGAGAGCGATATTGCTGGTATCAAGCGTGAGCTGAGCCGTTTGCCTGCCAACTGATTCTGACCCGTGAGCACTTCCACTGCGGCTGACGCCAACCAGGGCCTCAGCCGTTTTCATTCTCTGGACCTTCTATCCACGCTGATCGCCGTGCTGCGCGCCGATGGGGCTGTGCAGTTTGCCAATGCAGCGCTGGAGAACACGCTGGGCCTGTCGCGTCGCACGCTTGAAGGCGCTGATTTCTCCGCGTTCTTTACCGACCCTGCGCTGCTGCAAACCGCGCTCACCGGGGCCAAGGTGCAAGATTTTGCCGCACTGCGGTTTGAGGCCAGCCTGCGGCGGCCCACGCAAGACCCGGTGCCGGTGCATGTGAACGTGGCCGCTTCCGAGCGCATGGGCGAGATGCTGGTAGAGCTGTGGCCGCTGGAGCAGCAGGCCCGCCAAGACCGCGAAGAGCGCCTGCGCGAACAGGCCTTGGCCAACAAGGAGCTGATTCGCAACCTGGCGCACGAGATCAAGAACCCTCTCGGCGGCATTCGCGGCGCAGCGCAGCTGCTGGAGATGGAGCTCGAAAGCCGCGACCTCAAGGAATACACCCAGGTCATCATCCACGAGGCCGACCGGCTGCAAAGCCTGGTCGATCGCCTGCTGGCCCCCCACCGGCACCCCCATCTGGTGGGAGATGTGAACATCCACGAGGTGTGCGAACGCGTTCGCTCGCTGGTGCTGGTGGAGTACCCCCAGGGGCTCAAGGTGGTTCGCGACTACGACATCTCCATCCCTGAGTTCCGGGGCGATCGCGCGCAGCTCATTCAGGCTCTGCTCAACGTGGTGCAAAACGCGGCGCAGGCCCTGACCGAGCGTATCGCGCAGGGCGATGCCGTGATCACCTTGCGCACCCGGGTGGCCCGGCAAGTCACCTTCGGCCGCCAACGCTATCGCCTGGCACTGGAATTGCATGTCATCGACAACGGACCCGGGGTGCCCGATGCCATCAAAGAGCGGATTTTTTATCCGCTGGTGTCAGGGCGTGACGGTGGGTCAGGATTGGGTTTGACGCTGGCACAGACATTTGTGCAGCGGCACCACGGGTTGATCGAGTGCGACAGTGTTCCGGGTCGCACCGATTTCCGAATCCTGATTCCGCTCCCCTGAGGTCTGAGACACAAAACCACAGGGAAGGTAAACACACATGAAGCCGATCTGGTTAGTAGATGATGACCCGTCGATCCGCTTCGTCCTGGAAAAAGCGCTGGCGCGCGAGAACCTGCCCACGCGCAGCTTCACCCATCCGCGCGAGGTGCTCGATGCCCTGGCCGATGTGACGGCGGGTGACCCAGCCCGGCAAGGCCCCCAGGTGCTGGTCAGCGACATTCGCATGCCCGGCGGCTCAGGGCTGCAGCTGCTGGAAAAAGTGCGTGAGATGCAGCCGGGCTTGCCCGTCATCATCATGACGGCGTATTCCGATCTGGACAGCGCGGTCTCGGCCTTCCAGCGTGGCGCGTTCGAGTATCTGCCCAAGCCGTTTGACTTGCCCAAAGCGGTGGAGCTGATCCGCCGCGCGGTCGAAGAAAGCCAGCGCGAAGAGGTGACCGAAGAGCGCCAGACTGCCACTCCCGAAATGCTGGGCCAGGCGCCTGCCATGCAGGACGTGTTTCGCGCCATCGGCCGACTGAGCCAAAGCGTGGTCACGGTGCTCATCACCGGTGAATCGGGTTCGGGCAAGGAGCTGGTGGCGCGCGCGCTGCACAAACATTCGCCCGTGGCCGACGGGCCGTTCGTGGCCATCAACACGGCGGCCATCCCGAAGGACCTGCTGGAGTCCGAACTGTTTGGCCATGAGCGCGGCGCCTTCACCGGTGCGCAGACGCAGCGGCGTGGGCGCTTTGAGCAAGCCGAGGGCGGCACGCTCTTTCTGGACGAAATCGGCGATATGCCGTTTGACCTGCAGACCCGCCTGCTGCGCGTGCTGTCTGACGGGCAGTTCTACCGCGTGGGCGGCCATGCTGCCGTCAAGTCGCATGTGCGCGTGATTGCCGCCACGCACCAGAACCTGGAGCAGCGCGTGAAGGAAGGCGGGTTCCGTGAAGACTTGTTTCACCGCCTGAACGTGATTCGCCTGCGGCTGCCCGCGCTGCGCGAGCGGCACGCCGATGTGCCCATGCTCACCCGCCACTTTCTGCAGCAAAGTGCGCGGCAGCTGGGGGTGGAGCCCAAACGCATTTCGGATGCAGCGTTGGCCCGCCTGGAGCAGTTTTCATTTCCCGGCAACGTGCGGCAGCTGGAGAACATCTGCCACTGGCTCACGGTGATGGCACCTGCACAGGTGATCTCGCTGCAAGACCTGCCCCCTGAAGTGCTGGAAGCACCCTTGGTGCCGGTCGCCGAGCCCGTGGCGGCTACGCCCAGCCCTGCGCCGGTGCCCATTCCCGAGCCCGCGCCCGCTGCAGCTGCCGTGGCGCCGGTGGCTGTGCCCAGCCAGGGGGCTGCGGGTTGGGCTGCCCCGCCAGCCGATGCATCCATCAGGCCACTGGGTGACGCTGTAGCCCCCGTGGCTGCACCCCCCGTAGCTGCGCCCCTGGGGTGGGAGCATGCGCTGGAGGCAGAAGCGCAAAAGCTGCTCGCCACGGGCCAGCCAGATGTGTGGGATGTGCTCAACCGCCGGTTTGAATCGCAGCTGATCCGCACCGCGCTGGTGGCCACCCACGGCCGGCGCATGGAAGCCGCGCAGCGCCTGGGCATTGGCCGCAACACCATCACCCGCAAGATCCAGGAACTGGGCCTGGATGCGGCAGATGAAGGCTGAATTGGCCTCTAGCGCTTATGGAATAAGCGCTGGCAGCTATTGAATTGATAGCTGCTGCGCGGTGTCAGCGTGCGGCCTCGGGCCGCGCTGCAGCATCGGCGTGACGGTCAAGACAGGGGCACCCTGTCCTACACCGGTGGGGTCCTTCCTCCGACCTCGGTGGCGGGCGGTGGTTTCAATAATGAAATCACTGTCAACCAACCGGAGATGTTTCATGTCGGATTACAGAGATGCCAACCGTGACCCCATTACCAATGAGCCAGGCGCACACCCCGTGGGCACCGGCGTAGGTGCCGCCCTGGGCGGCGCTGCTGCGGGTGCAGCCGCTGGTGCTTTTGGCGGGCCAGTGGGTGCCGTGGTGGGAGGCGTGGCAGGTGCCGTTGCTGGCGGGCTGGCCGGCAAGGCGGCTGCCGAGGCGGTGAACCCCACCGAAGAAGACGCTTACTGGCGTGACAACTACACCCGCGAGCCTTACCACGTGCCAGGTCGCCCCTATGAGCAATACCGTCCGGCCTACGAGCTGGGCTGGTCTGCCGTGGGCCGTTATGAAGGCGACTTCGATGCCGTGGAACCCCGACTGGCGGACGACTGGCGTGCCCGCCACGCCACGGGTGGCCTGGCCTGGTCTGATGTGCGCCCTGCGACCCGGGCGGCCTGGGATCGCGCTTCCAACCGAGCCCACACCCGCCTGGGCAGCGCAGGCACCCAGGGCGCTGCGAGTGCCGTGGGAGCCATGGATACCTCTGACGGTGACGATGTGGTGGAAGTCCTCAACGACGTGCTGGAGTCTGCCCGCGACGGCGAGTACGGCTTCCAAGCCTGCGCTGACCATGCCGATTCGGCCGAACTCAAGAGCATCTTCCTGCGCCACTCGCAGCAGTGCGCCGCAGCAGCGCAAGAGCTGGAGCGCGAAATTCGCCGCTTTGGGGGCGAGCCCGCTTCCGGCGGCACCATCGCAGGGGCGGTGCACCGGGGCTGGGTGTCGGTGAAGGCTGCGCTGTCATCGCGCGACGACAAGGCCGTTCTGGAGGAGTGCGAGCGTGGTGAAGACGCTGCGGTGGCCCGCTACCGCAAGGCCTTGAACGCCGCGTTGCCTGCCGACGTGCGCGCGCTGCTAGAGCGCCAGGCCCAGGGCGCCAAGCGCAACCACGACGAAGTGCGTGCGCTGCGCGACAGCTACGCCCAGCGATAAGCGGCGCCTGAAGCGAAACAGACCGGGGGTGCCCCGGCCTGTTATCAAGCTAGCGGCTGCAGAGTGAAAGCTCTGCAGCTTTTTTGCGTGGTGCGGTGGCAGGGCCGTGCGCGTGGATCAGGCCCCCAAGGTGACCACCACCGGCGCGTGGTCGCTGGGCTGGGGGTTCTTGCGCGGGGCGCGGTCTACCACGCACGCGGTGACCTGGGGGCGAAGTGCTTCGCTCACCAGAATGTGGTCAATGCGCAAGCCCCGGTTTTTCTGAAAGCCCAGCATCCGGTAATCCCACCATGAAAAGGACTTCTCCGGCTGCTCAAACATGCGGAAGGCGTCCGTCAGCCCCAGCGCCAGCAGCGCCTTGAAATGGTCGCGCTCTTGCGTGGTGTGGTGAATGGTTTCGCGCAGGCCCTCCGGGTCGTAAGAGTCGCGGTCTTCGGGCGCCACGTTGAAGTCACCCACCAGCACCAGACGCGGGTGTGCAGCCATTTCGGCCTGAATCCAGTCGTGCAGAGCCTGCAGCCAGCGCATCTTGTAGGCGAACTTTTCAGAGCCGGGCTCCTGACCATTCACAAAGTAGCCGTTGAGCAAGCGCAGCGGGCCCTCGGGGGTGTCCAGCGTGGCGGCAATCACACGGGATTGCTCGTCGTCAAACCCCGGAATGTTGCGAACCACGTCGCGCACGGGCGTGCGGGTCAGGATGGCCACGCCGTTGTATGTTTTTTGTCCAAAAGCCACGGCGTGGTAGCCCGCGTCTTGCAGCGCAGCGTGCGGAAACTTGTCATCGGTCAGCTTCAGCTCTTGTAGGCACAGGGCATCCACCGGGTTGGTGGCCAGCCAGGCCAGCACTTGGGGCAGACGCACAGACAGGGAGTTGACGTTCCAGGTGGCAATTTTCATGGGTGGGTGTGATGTGATGGAGTCCAGAGATGGAGAGGATTAGAACCTGTGGGGCCGCCCAGCTTCAGGTGAGGTGGCGGGTTCGGGGCGGTTGAAGGCGCCGCGTCAGGCTGCATTGTGGCCGCCTCCCCACTGGGAGGCGGGCAGTTGATGGATTGCCCATGATTCAAGGTGCTGTTTTGGGTGGCCAGGGTTATCCTAGTGTCGCTACGCGGTCGCTCAGCCCCTGGTGGCTTTCAGTGGCTTGTTGTCTGGCGTTGGGATGAGGGTCCCAGATGGGGTTGGACCCCGTTCGCTTTGGAGTCCTTTGGTGTCGCCTGCTTTCTATGAACGAACATCTATCCCACTCTGCAGCCCTTGGCGAGTCACTGCCCGCACCGCACTTGCTGGACATCGTCACTCGCCATACAGGCGCAACGATCTGCGTGGTCGACACTAGCCTGAACATCCTGTACGCCAACGAGGCCTATGCCAACTGGTTCAAGGTGCGCCCCAAGGAACTGCTGGGCCGCACTTTGACTTCGCTGTACAGCGAGGCTGCCCGCGCGCAGTTTGGCCCCCATATTGATCGCGCCCTGGCGGGCCATGAGGTCACCTACCAGCGGCAGATTTGCAACTTCGAGGGGCATGAGGTCTGGTTCTCCATCAGCCTGCACCCTTGGCTTGATGAGGATGGGCAAGTCGGTGGTCTGGTCAATTCTGCGCTGGAGGTGCACGAGCTCAAAGTGACCACGGAAGCGCTGCGTGCAGCCAATCAAAAGATTTTTTCGCACATGGAAAACAGCCCGCTGGCCGTGGTGGAGCTGGATGCCCAGTTGGGCCTTGTGCATTGCTCCAGTCGCGCCACCGAGTGGTTTGGCTGGCGCCACGCCGCCCACCAGGGCGATTCGCTCTTGAACTTGGTGGGCGATGGCGCACGGGTCAGCGCACTGCGCAAGGCGTTTCACCGCCTGCTGGCCGGGGCTGAGCGCCAAAACCGGGTCGAGGCCTCTTTCATCCGGCCCGACGGCAGCGTGCAGCACTGCCTGTGGTTCAACTCTGCGCTCATCAATCCGCGCGGCGAGACGGTGTCCATCATGTGCCAGATCGAGGACATCACCGAGCGCGTGGCCGCTGCAGACCGATTGCTGCATCTGGCGCAGCACGATTCGCTCACGGGGCTGTTGAACCGCGGTGCCTTCATGGTGCGGGCGCACGAGGCTGTGGGCAGCCTGGACGGGCAGGGCGGTGACGCCACCGAGGGCGTGGTCATCCTGTTCATGGACCTGGACGGCTTCAAGGACGTGAACGATCTGCACGGGCACCACATGGGCGACACCGTGCTGCGCCTGGTAGCCCAGCGCCTGGCGCACGTTGTGCGTGCAGGCGACACGCTGGCGCGGCTGGGGGGCGACGAGTTCACCATCCTGATGCGTGGCAAACACAGCCCGCAGGAGCTCCAGCAGTTCCTCGACCGCCTGCTGCAGATTTTTGACACGCCCTTTGCGCTGCCCGACACCGATGGTGTACGGGTAACACTGGGTGTGAGCATCGGGGTGGCCGCCCACCCGCCGCTGCCCGCGCAGGTGGACGAGTTGCTGACCCGCGCCGACCACGCCATGTACGAAGCCAAGCGGTGCGGCAAGGGCAGCGTGCACTACGCAGTGCCTGCCTCGGCCTGAGTGCCCTGCGCCCTGCAAGGCTCGGCACCACGCCCAGCCCGCAGGTGCGGCTTACAAAGGTGCAATGCTCTGCTCGTAGCAGAAGAAGTTGGTGGGGTCGTACTTCGTCTTGACTTCGCGCAACCGACGGTACGTTGCATCGCCCCAGTAGGCGTTGGCAAAGTCCTTCAGAGTCCGGTCGGGGTAGTTTTGGTACACATGCCCGTTCATGTAGGGCCTCAGCAGGTCGTACAGCCCGTCGATCCAGGCCTGTACCTTCACGCGTTCTTCCTCGTCGCGCCAGCAGCCGTCGATCACGATGTCCATGTCCACATGGCGGTGCACAAAGGCGCTGCCTTCCACCGGGTAGCGGGCAATCGCGCCGCCGTAGGGCTCGGTGTAGACCATGCTCCAGGGGTTGACGGCCCGGTGGAACTGGTCGATCACCTGCTGCCACACCGCCTGGGGAATGGGCTTGTCGATATACCCGCTGGCCTTGGTTTCGCAAATACCGTCGGGCAGGTCTTGCGGCAGGGGGTAGGGGTGGTCTTCAAAATAGTTGTTCAGCTCGGGGTACGTGCCCACATGGTCCACCACCAGTTGCGCGCCTGGGATTTGCAGCAGGGGCTCGATGGCGGCATGGCCCTCGTCCCGCGGGCCGCAGTACATGCCTTGCACCATGTACACCACCTGCCCGTTGTAGTACCCCAGGTTCATCATGTAGCCCAGCTGTTCGGGGGCTCCCTGGCGGGTGTAATCCCGTTGCAGCAGCTCCAGCACCTGCGCCGCCTGCTCGGCTTGCCAGGTGATGGACCAGCCCCACACCGATGGCAGGCGCACCACGTGGTAGCTGACCTGCAGCACCACGCCAAAGTTGCCGCCCGTGCCGCCCCGCAAGACTCAGAACAGGTCGGCGTTCGCGCGTTCGTTGGCGGTCACTACCGTTCCGCTGGCCAGCGCCACGCGAAACGCTGCTGCCTTGTCACTTTGGATGCCGTAGGTTCGGGAGGTGTAGCCATAGCCCCCACCCTGTACAAACCCGGCCACGCACACGCTGCCGCAAGCCCCCGTGGGCACATGCCAGCCCGTGCCGTTGAGTGCGTCGTTGAACACCTCAAACGGCGTGCCGGGCAGCACATGCACCAGGGCCCGGTCTTCGTCCAGCACCACGCCCTTCATCTCGCTCAGGTCAATCACCATGCCGCCGGTGTTCACCGAATACCCCGCCGTGCTGTGCCCGCCTGAGTACTGATACCGCCAGGCACGCGTCCTGGGCCACTCCCATGCTCACCAGCACGTCGGTTTCGCAAGCGCAGTACACGATGACCAGGGGGTAATACTGGAACGCAGGGTTGGTTTCCTGCCGGTCCGCGTCGTAGTCAGCGTCCCACGGAAAGACCACGCGCCCGATGGTGCGTGCTTCCAGGTCGGCCTTCTGTACCCCCGTCAACGTGGCGCTGTGGCCAGGGGCCGCTGCGTGCAGGGCCTGCGCCAGGAAGTGCGCGATGCGGCGTTGTTTTGCCGCGCGTGTGGGACTTTTTCGATGGGCCATGGACGCTTTCCCTCCTGAGAAAAACGCCGTTGTAGCGCGCGGGTTACGTCAGGCCCATGAAAAAATGGGCACAGTGGGTGGCCCAGCGGTTTAGAGGTAAAAATGCCTGTAGCGCTTGATGGGTAAGCGCCAGCAGCTATGAAATCAGGAGCGCGTAGGTGCGCCTCAGAGCATCTTTCCAATCCCTTGTGAAATCGCCACTCAGCCCCGCACGTAGCTCACAAAGTCAAAGGGCAGGCCGTTGGTGGAGACATGCGAACTGCGCGTGGCTTCCTTCCACTCTGCGCCCAGCGTGGGCGCGTAGGCATCGCCGTCAAAGTCCTGGGCGATCTCTGTGACCTCGACCCGGCTGGCCAGGGGCAGCGCCTGGGCGTAGATCTGGCCTCCGCCCATCACCCACACCGGGCGGTGGGGCTCGGTGGTGGCTGCGCGGGCCAGGGTCAGCGCGCCTTCCAGGCTGTCAGCGCGCAGCGCACCTTCGGCCTGCCAGTCACTTTGGCGGGTGACCACGATGTTGGTGCGCCCCGGCAGTGGCCGAAAACGTGGGGGCAATGAATCCCAGGTCTTGCGGCCCATGATGACCGCGCAGCCCTGCGTCAGTTGCTTGAAATGCGCCATGTCCTCGGGCAGGTGCCAGGGCATGGTGTTGTCCTTGCCAATCACGCCATTGGCGGCGCGGGCGTAAATCAGGTGCAGCGGTTGCATGGTGGCCTGTGCGATAAGAGGGGTCAGATATGGAGCAGCGCCAGGGTGCCTACGCCCAGACCGATGGCGGCCACGCCGTACATGCCCCATTCCAGCCATTTTTTGCGTGTGAGCAGCGCAATCGCGGCCAGGGCAATCGCAACCTGCAGCGCCGTGGTGGCCTGCGCCCAGCGGTGGTGCTGGTGCATCTGCGCCTCGCTCTTTTCGTCAAAGGCGCGGGCTTCGGCTTCCAGGCCCTCTGCAACTTTCTTGATCTCGTTCTTCTCGGTTTCGTAGCGGTCAATCTTGGCCTGGTACTTGGCCTTTTCCTGCTCGCTGGGCGTCATGTCACGCGCCAGTTCGGCCAGCGACTGCTTGGTGCTCTTGGACTGGAAGTAATTCCACTGGTTGGAGGCTTCCGTCTTCTTGATGGCGGCATCGTTCTTCATCAGCCCCGCGTTGGCCTGCGTGGCGCCGCCCATGTAGGCAAAGATGGCACCCACCGTGGCGACGATGGCGGTGAACATTGCGATCTTGTTGGTGCTGCTGCCATGGCCTTCAGTGCCGTGGCTCTCTGCAGGGTGCTCGCCGTGGCCATGCGTGGCGTGCTCAATGGCGTGGTCGTGGGGGCCGTGTACGTGAAATCCGCCGGAAGACATATGGGATGGAGGTCAGAGGGTTGCTAAGCACTACCGCAGCGCCCAGGCTGCGGTGAAAAAAAGGGGCAAACGCCGTGTGGCCTGGGGCGCTACGGCTGCTTGCCCCGGCGCAGTGTCACACCGCCACAGGCGCCTTGATGGCCGGGTGGCATTGGTAGTCCAGCACCTCGAAATCTTCGTACTCGTATTCGAAGATGCTGGCCGGCTTGCGCTTGATGCGCAGGGTGGGGTAGGCGTAGGGCGTGCGGGCCAGTTGGGTGGTGACCTGCTCGTAGTGGTTGCTATAAATGTGGCAGTCGCCACCCGTCCAGATGAAGTCACCCACGTCCAGATCGCACTGCTGCGCCACCATGTGCGTGAGCAGCGCATAGCTGGCAATGTTGAACGGCACACCCAAAAAGATGTCGGCACTGCGTTGGTAGAGCTGGCAGCTCAGCGTGCCGCGCCCCCCGGGCTCTTGCGCCGGGGCCACGTAGAACTGGAAGAACGCGTGGCAAGGCATCAGCGCCATCTTGCTGAGGTCGGCCACGTTCCAGGCGCTCACGATGATGCGCCGGGAATCGGGATTGGTTTTGAGCGTTTGGATCACATCGCTGATCTGGTCGATGTGCCCGCCGTCCGGCGTGGGCCAGCTGCGCCACTGCACGCCGTACACGGGGCCCAGCTCGCCGTCCTCGCGCGCCCACTCGTCCCAGATGGTTACGCCGCGCTCTTTGAGCCAGTTGTTGTTGCTCGACCCCGTGAGGAACCACAGCAGCTCAACGATGATGGATTTGAGGTGCACCTTCTTGGTGGTGACCAGCGGAAAGCCTTCACGCAAATCAAACCGCATCTGATGGCCGAAAACGCTCTTGGTGCCGGTGCCGGTGCGGTCGGCCTTCTCCACGCCATGGGTGAACACATGGCGCATCAGATCCTCGTACTGCGACCGAATGGGGCGTTGGGAGGCGGGAACGACAGGCTGGTTCATGGAAGGCTCGCAGGTTGAAACGGCACGCGGCAGGGGCCGGACCAAGCGATCGATTTTAAGCGGGCTGGCCCATTTGCGCAGCCGACTGACTCGCTAGGTGGAAGGTTGCGCCTGTCGCACGCGCCCTATCCACAGCAGCGCAGCGGCGGCTACCACCACGGGCGGCAGCGTCAGCGCGGCCACGGTGCTCCAGCCGTAGGCCGAGAGCAGGCTGCCTGATGCAAACGAGCCGATGACCATGGTGCCGAACACCACGAAGTCGTTGATGGACTGCACGCGCGGGCCTTCCTGTGGCGTGTGGCATTGCAGCACCATGGCCGACGCACCCAGGAAGCCGAAGTTCCAGCCCACGCCCAGCAGGGCGAGTGCCCACCAGAAATGCGCAACCGTCTGGCCGCTCATGCCCACCAGGGCGGCCGCAGCAGTGAGCGCCAGGCCTGCCAGAACGATGGGGGTTTCGCCAAAGCGGGCAATGAGCCGCCCGGTGAAAAAGCTGGGCAGGTACATGGCCACCACATGCAACTCAATGCCGTAGTTGGAATATTCGCGCGGCAGGCCGCACAGTTCCATGGCCAGCGGTGCCGAGGTCATCATGAAGTTCATCAGCATGTAGCTGACCACGCCGCACAGCATGGCCACCACAAAGCGGGGCTGGCGCACCACGTCACGGATGGGCCTGCTGGTGATAGGCAGAGCCGATGGTGCCGCGCCTGCAGCCGCAGGCACGGCGGGGCTGACCGCAAACCGCACACCGCGCAGCACCAGGGCCGACAGCACCGACACGGCCGCCGCACACAGGTAGGTGGCGGCGTAGGCGTGCGGTGGCCATTGGTTCATGGTGGCGGTGACCAGTTGCGGTCCCAGCACCCCCGCAAACACGCCACCGGCCAGCACCAGTGACAAGGCACGGGGCTTGTCGGCCGCAGGCACGCATTCGGCTGCCGCGAAGCGAAAGGTGAGCACCACCGCCGCATAGGCACCGCCAAAAAGCATGGCAAGGCAGAACAGCACAAACGATGCTTGCACCAGCGCCAGGCTGGCCAGCAGCCCCGACACCACGCCGCACCCATTGCCCAGAAAGAAGGCTGCATGGCGGCCATGCTTGCGTGCCACCGCGCCCACCGGCAGCGTGGACAAGGCCATGCCGATCACAAACACCGAAATCGGCAACGTGGCCATGCCGGGGCGCGGTGCCAGCAGGTGCCCAATGATGGCTGCCGTGGCATACACCACCGTGGTGTTGGCGCCCGACAGGGCCTGGGCAATCGCCAATCGCAAAACGGAGGGGTGCAGGGTCATGCAGGGCCGATCAGGAAGGTGGATGCGTGTGACGCCCACGCAAATAGGGAGGTGCTCAGTGTGCCTCAGCCATCTGTGGGCAGATTACAGAGCTGCGCTTGCGGGGATGCCCAGGGTGTGCAGGCCGCGTTGCGTGGCGTCCAGTGCCCCGGCCAGGTAACCGGGGTACTGCGGTGACCACTCGCTGCCGATGCCCACAATGCGCTCCGCCCAGGCACCTTCGCTGGTGAAGGCCGCGGGGGCGGCTGCGTGATGGCCGGTGCTGCTTTGGTCTTGTGCGGTGGCGGTCAGTGGGTCCTGGGTCCAATCCTTGAGCGCGTCGGCCACCGGGTGTGCCGCTGCCGGGCCAAACAGCCGTGCCAGTTGGGCTCGGCAGTGCTGGCGCAGCACATCTTCAGATACGGTGGCTCGAACAGCGGCAGGCACACCCACAAAACCAAACAGCGCGGCACCACCGCCGGGCTGCGACAGGTCGTGGATTTCTGCCAGGGGTCCGCGTGCGCTGCGGGCTTGGCCTGACAGGCCCTGCTCGCGCCAGAAGGGCGTTTCGTACACAGCGACGTATTTGGCGTGGGGCGCCATCCAGGTGGGCGTGCGTTGCCACGCACTGTGCAAATCTGCAGGCAATGGCGGCTGCCAATCCAACTGCGCCACGGCCAGGCGCGGGGGCAGGGCCAGCAGAACATGCTCGGCCTGCCAGTGGTGGTCTTGCCCCAGGGCGTCCGCACTCGTCAGGTGCACCTGCGCGCCGTCGGCCCGCAGGCTGCGCACAGTGTGGCCTGTGCGGATGTGGTGCGGGGGCACCTCGGCCTTCAGCGCATCCACCAGGGCCTCGGTGCCACCCAGCAGGCGCATGGACGCAGGCGATTGGGCGTAGCCGGGCACGCGCATGGGAGCGCTCTGGGCCGACTGCTCGATCAGCGCGTGCAAGTCGGGCTGAAAGTCTGGCCAGTACCAGCTTGGGCCCAGGTCAAAGCGGTGCAGCGCAGCCGTTGTGGGTGTGTAAGCGGCCGGGCTTTGGAAAGAGGTGATGCGCCCGCCCAGTGCGCTGCGTGCTTCCAGCAACACAAAGTCATGGATGCCTTGGCGATACAGAGCACGGGCTGCCAGCAGGCCGCTGAGGCCCCCACCGAGGATGGCGATGCGCGTAGAGGTCATGGAGGTCTGCGGCATGGGGCTCAAGTTGTGGCGGTGTGGGGTGTAGTGCTTTTGAGGAGCACGGTAGCGCCTTGCGCACCAGCGTGCCACACCGCCGTAGAACCTGGCGGCAGGCGCAACCAGCCGCGTTCGGGCAGCTCGTCGGTTACGCCCTGTAGGCTGCCTTGGATGACGAAGGCTTCGGTTTGCCGCGTGGCCAGTAGGGGCAGCAGGCTGTGGGGCGCCAGCCGCAGCAGCCGGGTGTGCTCGTCGGCGTCGCGGTACAGCTCGCACGCAGCGTGCTCGCCTTCGGTGGCCCAGCAAGACGTGTCATGGGTGTTGATGCGCAGCGACGTGTCGGCGGGTGCGTGTGGGGCTGGCGGCAGATGCCCCAGCTTCACAAAAATCACGGCGCCCTCAGCGCTGTGCGGGGCGTGGCCCGAGCCCGCCGGGTTGCGCAGGTACCAGCCCTGGGGGTAGTGGTGGTCGCCCTCGGAAAACACACCCGACAGCACCAGAATTTCTTCACCCTCAGGGTGCTGGTGGTGCGGAAACCGCGAGTCGGGCGCGTAGCGCACGATGCTGGTGGCCCGCCCGCGCTCCGCCCCCGTTCGGTCGAGCATGATGCGTTCCACTCCCGCCTGGGGTGAGGCCACCCACTGATGCTGCTGGGGGTGGACGAGCGCAGGTTGGGTGAAGTCGGCGTTGATTTGCATGGAAGGGATCACCTCTGGGGGCGTTTGTGGCTTGAGAACTTGCGTATTTTTAGGTCTGGAGGCCTCTTGAACAACTGAGATAAAGTCGCTAACCACCAAAGAAAAACTTTATGGGTATGCGATCAATAGCCCACCTCAACGCCCTGCGTGCCTTTGAAGCCAGTGCCAGGCACCAGAGTTTTTCTCTGGCGGCGCAAGAGCTGAACGTGACCCCTGCGGCGGTGGGCCAGTTGGTGCGCACGCTGGAAGACTGGCTGGGCAGCCCGCTGTTTGTGCGCAGCACCAGCGGCCGCGCCCGGCTGGTGACCACGGAGGTGGCCGAGCAGGCCTTGCCTGACATACGTGCGGGGCTGGAGCGCTTGGCTGTGGGGCTGGAGCGCTTGCGCAGTGGCAGCGCGGGCGGCGTGCTCACTGTGACTGTGAGCCCGGCGTTTGCCGCCAAGTGGCTGCTTCCGCGCATTGAGCGCTTTCAGGCCGCCTGGCCTGAGACCGATTTGCGGCTGGACACCAGCCTGAAGCCGGTGGACTTTGTGGCCCAGCGCATCGACGTGGGCGTGCGCTATGGCCGGGGTCAGTGGCCAGGGTTGGCGGCAGAGAAGTTGATGGACGAAGAGGTGTACCCCGTGTGCGCCCCGGCGTTGCTGGCCACGGCAACGCTGCAGGCCCCGGGCGATTTGCGCGGGCAGGTGCTCATCCATGACCAGTCTGTTGATACCAGCACGGGTTTTGCCAGCTGGCAGGCCTGGCTGCGCCATGCGGGGGTGCAGGGGGTGCCCACCGACCGGGGCTTGCGCATCAACAACTCGGCCGCCGTGCTGCAGGCGGCCATTGATGGCCAGGGCGTGGCGCTGGCGCGCAGCGTGATGGCGCATGACGACCTGGCTGCAGGCCGACTGGTGCGGCTGTTTCCGCAGGTGCGGCTGGAATCGACCCTGGCGTATTACGTGGTGTACCGCCCAGAGTGCATTGCACAGCCCAAGGTGGCCGCGTTTCGGGACTGGCTGCTGCGCGAGGCACTTGGCCCCGTGTAGGTTGCCAGCGCTGTTTAGGCCTTCAGCACCCGCCCTGGGTTCATGATGCCCTGCGGATCCAGCGCCTGCTTGATGGCGCGCATCATCGACAGCGCCACGGGCGACTGGTACTTCTCCAGCTTGTCGGCCTTGAGCTCGCCCACGCCGTGCTCGGCGGAGAACGAGCCGCCAAACTCGGCCACGGCGTCGTACACGAGCTGGTGGACGCGCTCTTCGTTGTCACGCAGGAAGGCCTTGGGGTCGCCCTCCACAGGTGCCTGCACGTTGTAGTGCAGGTTGCCATCGCCCAGGTGGCCGAAGTTGACCAGGCGCACGCCGGGAATCTCGCGCTGCAGCACCGCGTCGGTGTGTGCCACGAAGGCAGGGATGCGCGAGATCTGTACCGAGATGTCGTGCTTGATGTTCAGGCCCTCTTCGGCCTGGGCCAGCGGAATGTTCTCGCGGATGTGCCAGAGCTGGTGCGCCTGCGTGAGGTTTTCGGCCACTACGGCATCGGTCACGCAGCCGGCCTCAAACGCTTTTTCGAGCAGCGATTCGAAGCGTGCGCGGGCGTGTTCTTCAGATTCGCTGTCGGAATTTTCGAGCAGCACGCACCAGGGCGCATCGTCCTGGCCCAGGAAGGGCACGCGCAGTTGCGGCATGTGCTTGCCCACCAGGCTCAGCGCAAACTGGCCCATCACCTCAAAGCCCGTCAGGCCCGCGCCCAGCTTCTGGTGCGCCATGCCCAGCAGTTGCACGGCGTGTTCCATCGAAGGCACGGCGGCCCAGGCGGTGAGCTTGGCGGCGGGCTGGGGGTAGAGCTTCATGCACGCGGCGGTGATGATGCCCAGCGTGCCTTCGCTGCCGATGAACAGATCGCGCAGATCGTAGCCCGTGTTGTCCTTGCGCAGGCCTTTGAGGCCGCTCCACACCTCGCCCTGCGGGGTGACGACTTCCAGCCCCAGGCACAGGTCACGCGTGTTGCCGTAGCGCACCACCTGCGTGCCGCCCGCGTTGGTGCCCAGGTTGCCGCCAATGGTGCAACTGCCCTCGGCCGCCAGCGACAGGGGGAACAGTGCGCCCGCATTGCGCGCCACTTCCTGCAGGTTTTGCAGGATGCAGCCGGCCTCCACGGTCATGGTGAGGTTGTCGGTGTCCACGTTGCGCACGGCGTTCATGCGCGTGAGGCTGAGCACGATCTGCGTGCCCGATGCATCGGGCGTAGAGCCCACGGCCAGCCCGGTGTTGCCGCCCTGCGGCACGATGGCGGTGCCTGCCGCAGCGCAGGCCTTGACCACCGCTGCCACTTCGGGCGTGCTGGCCGGGCGCACCACAGCCAGGGCCTTGCCGCGCACGCGGCGGCGCCAGTCTTGTTCCCAGGCGGTGAGGTCGCCTTCGGTCAGTACATGGGCATCGCCCACGATGGAGCGCAGGGTGTCAAGCAAAGAGGTCATGGCAGAGCGTCTTCAAGATCGGGAAACAGGAGGGCGGGCGTGTCAAGCAGAGGCACCGGCGGCACCGGCAGCTTCCGCCGCCCGGGCGTTGCGCTGGCGCAGGCGCACATGCAGCGTGCAGGCGGTGAACAGCACCAGGCACAGCGCCACTTCGGCCCAGGCCAGCCACTGCGATGGGGGCTTGTCGCTCCAGCCACGCACCACGCCTTCGGTGAAATACAGCCAGATCACCAGGCTGACCCAGCGGTAGGTGTACATGCGGTTTTTGAGGATGCCTGCCAGCGGTATGCACAGCGGCAGGGCCTTGATGGCCAGCCAGGTTCCACCGGGGCGCACAGGTGCCAGCACCAGCTCCCAGGCCAGGCACAGAACGATCAGGGCCAGCAGGCTGCCCGTGGCCACCCAGCGTGTGGCGGCAACGCCGTGGTCGGCGGGGGGATTGGGGATGGCGGGGGATGCAGTCATTGGGGTGGCATCATATCGGCCATGTTCTTTCTAGATCGTGCTATGCACTTTTACGTACCCACGTTGGCCTGGTGGCACAACCCTTCGGGAAAGCCGGGGAAAGGCCCGGCCACGTTGTTGCAGAGCGCTTGCGGTATCCATACCGCGGCGCGTCCTGCGCCTAGTTGCCGGGCCTTTCCCCGGCTTTCGTGGGCACGTAAAAGTGCATAGCACGCTCCAGACAGCCGCACTGCGCGTGGAGGCGCTCATGACCGAGCTGTCGCACTTCCCGTGGAAGACCACAGCCCAGACATTGCGCGAGCGCTTTCGTGAAGACCACCTGGGCCTCACGGCCAGCAGCCTGACCTTCACCACCATCCTGGCGCTGGTGCCGTTCTTTACCGTGGCGTTGGCGGTGTTCACCGCCTTCCCCATCTTTGGCAAGCTGCAAGATGCGCTGCAGGGCTGGCTGGTCAGCAGCCTGGTGCCTGACAGCATCTCGCGCCAGGTGCTGGGCTACCTCACGCAGTTTGCCTCCAAGGCCAGCAGCCTGGGGGCGGCGGGGTTCAGCATCCTGCTGGCCACGGCGCTGGCGCTCATCCTGACCATCGACCGCACGCTCAACGACATCTGGCGCGTGCAGCGCCTGCGGCCACTGGGGCAGCGGGTGCTGATCTACTGGGCCGCGATCACGCTGGGCCCGCTGCTGATGGGCGCGAGCCTCGCGCTCACGTCGTATGTGATGTCGGCATCGGGTGGGCTGGTCAAGCGCCTGCCCGACGGGGTGCAACTGCTGTTTGATTCGATCCAGTTTGTGGTGCTGGCGGGCGGCATGGCGGCGCTTTACCACTATGTGCCCAACACGCCGGTGAAGTGGCGCCACGCCTGGACGGGCGGGCTGTTTGTGGCCGTGTGCATTGAGCTGGCCAAGAAAGTGCTGGCGGTGTACCTGGGCAAGGTGCCCACCTATTCGGTGGTGTATGGCGCGTTTGCCACGCTGCCCATCCTGCTGGTGTGGATCTATGTGGCCTGGGTCATTGTGCTGCTGGGTGCGGTGGTCACAGCCTATTTGCCCAGCCTGCTGGCGGGCGTGGCGCGGCGCGGTACGGTGGCGGGCTGGACGTTTCAGCTGGCGGTGGAGGTGCTACAGCAGTTGCACCGCGTACGCCACCAGCCCCTCAAGGGCCTGCGCCCCAGCCAGCTCGCGCAGTTGCTGCGGGTGGATGGGTTGCAGCTGGCCCCGGTGCTGGAGGCGCTGACCGCGCTGGACTGGGTGGGCCAGGTCAACGATGCGGCGGTGGGCGAAGCGGATGTGCCCGAGTCCCGCTATGTGCTGCTGGCCAACCCGGGTGCCACCCCCCTGGCGCCGCTGGTGCAGCGTCTGCTGCTGGAGCGCTCTGAAAGCTTGCAACCGCTGTGGTCCAAAGCCCGGCTGGAAGGCTTGCTGCTGGAGGATGTGCTGCAGACCAGTGCGGGCACTGAGCCTGCCTTGGGTGTGCAACGGGTGGTTTAATTTTGCTATATAAATAATAGCTGCTGGCGCTTGATTGGTGAGCGCTAGAGCCTGTTTTGGCTTGCATTGTTCGCGGCGGAAGGTGCGCGAATCAGTGCTTCAAAACGGCACCTTCCCCGTCCAGATGTCCTTGTACATCACCCAGTCGCCCATGAAGCTGTAGAGCGGCCGCTTGAAGCTGGCAGGCTTGTTCTTCTCAAAACCGAAGTGCCCCACCCAGGCAAAGCCGTAGCCGCAGAGCAGGCCATACAGCAGGTACTGCGGCTTGCCCGTGGCCACCAGCATGCCCAGGCAGAGCAGGCTGAGGGTGGAGCCCGCAAAGTGCAGGCGGCGGCATGTGCGGTTGTTGTGCTCGCTCAGATAAAAGGGGTAGAAGTCCGCAAAGCTTTTGAAGGCCCTAGGGTCTGCGCTTGGCGCGGGTTGCGGGGTGGCAGTCTGGCTGGTCATGGCGTTGTCTCCGGTCGGGGTTAAAGCCCCTCTGCCCGCGTTATACGCCGCAGTTCTGGCGCGCACCAGCGGGGGAGTGCGGGTGTGCTGTCGCCAACAAGTCTGTCTCTAAAACCCCGGCGAGCCTGCCAGCGCGCCAGGGCTTGGGGGTATCACCGGGCCAGGAAGTCCCGGATGGCGGCCAGTGTTTCTTCCGGCGCCTCGGTCATCTGGTTGTGGCCCACGGGCAGGTGGGCGATCTGCACCTGCTTGCCAGCGGTCTGAGCGGCCTTGACGAGGCCCTGGGCGGCCTTGGGTGATGTCATCTGGTCGTGGCTGCCCAGCGCGAACAGCACCGGGCAGGTCAGTTGCGCCATGGCCGCCTCGCCGCCCGCGTAGCTGTCGCAGGCCACAAAACCCCGGTGGAACACATTGACTGCTGTGTTGCTGCGCAGCACCTTGCGCCCCAGCGCCATGCCCGCGCCAAACACCCAGGTGCCGGGCCCGATGGCGGATGGCGGGGCGGAAAGCGTACTGCGCGAGAACACATTGACCATGCGCATCGCCTTCTCCGGATCGGTCTGCGAGGCCTCGATGAGCGCGGGCGACACCTTCATCGGGAAGGCCGTGCCCACCAGCACCAGATGGCTGATGCGTTCCTTGAGCCGCGCGGCGGCTTCCATGGCAATGAGCGAACCCCAGCTGTGGCCCACCAGTGCCGCGCGCTGTACGCCGGCGGCATCCAGCAGCGCGCTGATGAAGTCCGCGCCTTGCTCTACCGTGGCGGGCGCATCGCCGCCACTGCGGCAGTGGCCGGGCAGGTCGATGGCCAGCACGTTCCAGCCGTGGTTGGCCATGTAGCGGCTTTGCAGGGCCCACACGCTGTGGTCGTTGAGCACGCCGTGGATGAACACCACCGTGGGCTTGGCGGCATCAAACGCTTTGCCGCCGGTGTAGCAGTAGGTGGCGGCGCCGTTGACTTGGACGTACATGGTCAGGCCCCCGCTTTCTCTGCCGCTTTCAGCGCGCGCTTGAGGTCGTCGATGAGGTCGTCAGCGTCTTCGAGTCCGATGGACAGGCGGATCGTGCCCTGGCTGATGCCCGCGCCCGCCAGCGCTTCGTCGCTCATGCGGAAGTGCGTGGTGCTGGCCGGGTGGATCACCAGGCTGCGGCAGTCCCCCACGTTGGCCAGGTGACTGAAGACCTTGAGGGTTTCGATAAATTTTTTGCCCTGCTCGCGGTTGCCCTTGAGGTCAAAGCTGAACACCGAGCCCGCGCCGCGTGGCAGCAGCTTTTGCGCGAGGGCATGGCTGGGGTGCGAGTCGAGCAAGGGGTGACCGACGCGCGACACAAACGGCTGCGCAGCCAGAAATTCGACCACCTTCTCGGTGTTGCGCATGTGCTGTGCCATGCGCAGCGGCAGGGTCTCAATGCCTTGCAGGATGAGCCAGGCCGTGTGCGGGCTCATGCAGGCGCCAAAGTCGCGCAGGCCCTCGCGCCGCGCACGCAACAGAAAGGCGCCCACGGTGCTCTCTTCGGTGAACACCATGTTGTGAAAGCCATCGTAGGGCTGCGTCAGCTCGGCAAACTTGCCCGCCGACTTCGGGCCGTCCCAGTCAAAACTGCCGCCATCCACCACGATGCCGCCCACCACGGTGCCGTGGCCCGAGAGGAACTTGGTGGCCGAGTGGTAGACCAGATCGGCGCCATGTTCAAACGGCTTGACGAGCCAGGGCGAGGTGAGGGTGGAGTCCACCAGCAGCGGCACACCCGCATCGTGCGCGATGGACGACACGGTGGGGATGTCCAGCACATCCAGGCCGGGGTTGCCCACGGTTTCGCCAAAGAACAGGCGGGTAGTGGAGCGCACCGCAGCGCGCCAGCCGTCGATGTCGCCCGGCTTCACAAACGTGGTCTCGATGCCGAAGCGCGACAGCGTGTAGTGCAGCAGGTTTTGTGAGCCGCCATACAGCGCCGTGCTGGCCACGATGTGGCTGCCTGCGCCCATCAGCGTGGCAATCGCCAGGTGCAGTGCGGCCTGGCCACTGGCGGTGGCAATGGCACCCACGCCGCCTTCCAGGGCGGCCACGCGTTGCTCCAGCACCGCGTTGGTGGGGTTGCTGATGCGACTGTACACATGGCCGCCGCGCTCCAGGTTGAAGAGGGAGGCCGCGTGGTCGCTCGACTCAAAGACGAACGAAGTGGTCAGGTGGATGGGCACGGCGCGCGCGCCGGTGGCGGGGTCGGGGCTCGCGCCTGCGTGCAGGGCCAGCGTGTCAAAGCCGGGGTCTGAATAACCGGGCATGGGTTCTGTCTCCGATGTTGTCGATATGGGCGTAAATTGTGGGCTATATTTGATGCGATTACGCCTACAGCGCAGCGCGCCCCCCGGAGACCTTGCACCATGAAAGTCAGCGACATCCTTCGCGTCAAAGGAAACACCCTCTACACCGTGACGCCGGACGAGCCTTTGGCCCAAGCGGCCCAGGTGATGGCCGAGAAAGACATTGGGTCGCTGGTGGTGATGGAGCTGGGTGACCTGGTGGGCATGCTCACTTTCCGCGAAGTGATCCAGGCCATGGTGCGCAACGGGGGCTCGGTGGGCACCATGCGCGTGCGCTCTGCGATGGACGATGCGCCATTGACCTGCACGCTGGAAACCGACATGGACGAGGTGCGCCGCATGATGCTGGACCGCCATGCCCGCTACATGCCCGTGATGGACAAGCGCATGCTCATGGGCGTGATCAGCTTCTACGACGTGGCCAAGGCCGTGGTAGACAGCCAGAACTTCGAAAACCAGATGCTCAAGGCCTACATCCGCGACTGGCCTGCGGAAGACGATACCAAGGCCTGAGCGCAGGGGCTGCTGGCCAGGTGCTCAGCTGCAGCAAACGGCGCTGGCTTCCAAAGACCACGCGTGCAGCATGTGTGCCGGCATGGGGCGGCCCAGCAGATAGCCCTGCATCACCTCGCAGCCGTGCTCTTTCAGCCAGCGGCACTGCTGCGACGTTTCCACGCCCTCGGCCACCACGGTCATGCCTAGGCTTTTTGCGATGCTCAGCACGGAAATCGTGAGCGCCCGGGCCGTTTCGCTGTGTTCCAGGTCCTGCACAAAAGACTTGTCCAGCTTCAGCTCTGTGATCGGCAGTCGGTGCAAGTAGCTCAGGCTGGAGTAGCCGGTGCCAAAGTCATCCAGTGACAGGCGAAACCCCTGCTGGCTCAGCAACTCGATGTTCTCCTGAGTTATCTCGCGCGCATCCATCATCACGCTTTCGGTGATTTCCAGCAGCAGGTCGTGCGCCGCCAAGCCATGCTGGCGCAAGGTGTCGCTCACGTTCTGCGCAAACCCTTTTTGGTGAAAGCTGCGCCCGGACAGATTCACTGCCACATGCGGCACCTCAACGCCGGCTGCGCGCCAGGTGTTGATTTGCTGGCAGACCTCATTCACCAGCCAATCGGTAAGCGCCGGAATCAACCCGGTTTCTTCGGCCAGTGGAATGAACTGCGCTGGAGAGACTGCGCCCCATTCGGGATGGCTCCAGCGGGCCAGGGCCTCCATGCCGTGCAGCGCCAGCACCGGGTCCGAGGTGATCTGGGGCTGGTAGTGCAGGGTCAGCTCGCCACGCTCCAGTGCGTGGTGCAGGGCCCGCTCCATGGCGGCGCGTTCCTGGGTGCGCCGGTTCATCTCTTGGCTGAAAAGCTGCAGGCTGTGGCGATGGTCGCTTTTGGCCTGGTACATCGCCTGGTCAGCATGGCGCACCAGGGTGTCGATGTCAGTGCCGTCATAGGGATAAATGGAAATCCCGACGCTGGCGCTGGGCAGGTTGATCTACCCCTGGATGTCTACCGGCATGGCGATGCTGCCCAGTACACGCTGCGCCGTTTGCACCGCTTGTTCCGTGGTGCAGTTAGACAGCAGCAGTACGAATTCGTCGCCCGACAGGCGGCCAATGCAGTCCTGGGCGCGCACGCATTCGCCCAGGCGCTGCGCCACCACCCGCAGCAAGGTGTCTCCGGCCGCATGGCCCTGGGTGTCGTTGACCTGCTTGAATCGGTCCAGGTCCACGAAGAGCAGGGCGCCGGTCTGGTGGTCACGTGCCATGCTCGACAGGGCTCTTTCCGCACTGTTGCGGAACATGACGCGGTTGGGCAGGCCGGTCAGCACGTCAAAAAACGCCAGCTGGTGGATGCGCTGGCGCGAAGCGTCGCGCTCAATGGCCAGGGCGCACAGGTGCAGGCAGACCTGTGCCAGGCTCTTGTGCAGCGCATTGGGTTCGCGCGGCTCCTTGAAGTAAAACGCGAATGTGCCCACCACCTGCCCCTCGTGGTTTTTGATGGGGCTGGACCAGCAGGCCTTGAGCCCGGTCGATTTGAAGAGGGCGCGGTAGTCATCCCAGCGCGGGTCGGTGGCGATGCTGGTGGTGACCACAGGCTTGCCCAAATAGGCCGCCGTGCCGCAGGAGCCAACGTTGGGGCCGATCTGCACGCCATCGAGTGCCGCGCAGATGTGGTCTGGTAAACCGGGGGCCGCCAGGGGATGAACCCGGCCGTTCGTGTCTACCGTCAGGATGGAGGCCGTGACCTCCGGGGCAATGTTTTCCACCTCCTTGCACACCCTGGTCATCAGCTCGGGCAGGCTGGTTTCGCTAACCATGCTTTCGAGCACGCGCTTTTGCAGCACTTCATGCATCTTGGTCAGGGTGATGTCGGTGAGCACCGTGATGGAGCCGCCGGGACCTCCCTGTGCTTCATCCGCTTTGTTGACCACCATCGATACCCAGCGCGGTTGGCCATCGCGGCTGTAGATGAGCGCATCGCCGTGGTAATGCCCTTGCAGGCGCAATCCGCTGCGAATGGCTTCCGTCAGGCCCTGGTGCGTGTGCGGGCCCTGCAGCATGTCGCTGAGGTAACGGCCCCGCGCCTCGTCAATGGTGAAGCCAAAAAGGCGCGTGAAGCCCTGGTTGACATACACCACCTGCCGGTCGCGGTTGGTCAGCGCGATGGCGTTGTCGCTGCAATCCAGGGCTTGGCGCAAGGGGCTGTCGGCCAGCAGGGGGGCGGCTCATGGTGCAACAGAGTGCGTGGCGTGGCGGGGGCTCCATGGAGCGATGGGGAGGTTGGCATGCGCTTCTCAAGAGTCTGACCCCATGCTAGTCCTACACAGGCGCTCTGCCAAGCGCTCTATGCGCATGTAGGACTGAATTGCTCTGGGATAATCCTCGCCATGAGCGGCAATACCCTAGGCACCCTTTTCACTGTCACCAATTTTGGTGAATCCCATGGTCCAGCCATCGGCTGCGTGATTGATGGCTGCCCGCCTGGCATGCCGCTGTCCGAGGCCGACATCCAGATCGACCTGGACCGCCGCCGCCCAGGCACCAGCCGGCACGTTACGCAGCGCAACGAGCCCGATGCCGTGGAAATTCTCTCGGGGGTGTACGAAGGCAAGACCACAGGCACCCCCATTGCCCTGCTCATTCGCAACACCGACCAGCGCAGCAAGGACTACGGCAACATCGCGCAGAGTTTTCGCCCTGGGCATGCGGACTACACCTACTGGCACAAATACGGCATTCGTGACCCGCGCGGTGGCGGCCGCTCGTCTGCCCGTCTGACCGCCCCCACCGTGGCGGCTGGTGCCGTGGCCAAGAAATGGCTGCAGCAGCAATACGGCACGCAGTTTCGTGCGTGCATGACGCAGCTGGGCGAGCTGCAAATCCCCTTTGAGAGCTGGGATCACGTGCGCAGCAATCCGTTCTTTGCGCCGGTGGCTGACGTCGCCGAATACGAGGACTACATGGACGCCTTGCGCAAGGCGGGTGATTCCTGCGGTGCGCGCATCCGTGTGCAGGCCACGGGCGTGCCGGTAGGCTTGGGTGAGCCGCTGTACGACAAGCTGGACGCCGACATTGCCTTCGTCATGATGGGGCTCAACGCCGTCAAGGGCGTGGAAATTGGCGCCGGCTTTGCCAGCGTGGCCCAGCGCGGCACCACCCATGGCGATTCCATGGCACCCAACGGCTTCATGTCCAACAACGCTGGGGGGGTGCTGGGCGGTATCAGCACCGGGCAAGACCTGGAAGTGAGCCTGGCGATCAAGCCCACCAGCTCCATCATCAGCCCCCGTGAATCGATCGACGTCCACGGCAACCCCACCGAGGTGATCACCAAAGGGCGGCACGACCCCTGTGTGGGCATTCGTGCCGCGCCCATCGCCGAGGCACTGTTGGCCCTGGTGGTGATGGACCATGCCCTGCGCCACCGGGCCCAGTGCGGCGATGTGGTGCACGCGGTGGCGCCCATCAAAGCCTCGTTCCTGTAAGCGCTGCCAGGCAGTCGCCTCGCATGCAGCGCTTGCGCACGCTGGGGGCGCGGCGGCCGCTGGTGCCGTTTGCTGCCCTGTCGGCCAGTTACTTCGCACACATCGGGTTTTTCAACCCGTACCTGCCGCTCTGGCTCAAAAGCCTGGGCCTGCCCCTGGTCACCATCGGGGTGCTGACGTCGCTGCAATCCCTCACGCGCCTGTTTGCGCCTTATGGCTGGGGCATTTTGAGCGACCATACCGGGCAGCGCGTGCCCTTGCTGCGCTGGTGTTCGACGCTGGCGCTGGTGATTTCCGCGGGTCTGTGGGTGCCCGGCGGCACTTGGTGGATTGCGGCCGTGTTGCTGCTCATGTTCGCCCACACCAGCGCCATGATGCCGATGAGCGAGGCCGCCATGGCCCACTTGGTGAGCCAGGAAGGCAGCTTCGATGCGCGCCGCTATGGCCGAGTGCGGCTGTGGGGCTCGCTGGGCTTTCTGGTCACGGTGTTTGCGGCCGGGGCGTGGTTTGAGCAGTTTGGCATGGCCGACTTTCCAGGGTGGACGCTGGCCACCCTGGTAGCGGTGGTGGCCAGCACCTGGCTCTTGCCCCGGCTGGAGGAGAGTCAGCCTTCTTCCAGCACCAGTCATGGCGCCAGGCCTGCCATGGCCCCCGTCTTGCGCAGGCCCCAGGTGCGGTGGTTTTTCGCATCGGCTTGCTTTCACGTGCTGGCCCACATTGCGGTCTACGTGTTCTTCTCGCTGTACCTGGATGCCTTGGGGTATCGCAAATCGACCATTGGCGTGCTGTGGGCGGTGTCTGTGGTGGTAGAGATCGCATGGTTCTTCACCCAGGGGCGCTGGCTGCCTCGCTGGCCCTTGAGTCGCTGGCTGCTGGTGTGCGCTGCCGCCATGGCGCTGCGCATGGGCATGACGGCTGCCGCAGGTGCGTGGTTGCTGGTGCTGGTGGTGGCGCAGATGCTGCACGCGCTCACCTTTGCGGCCCACCATACAGTGTGCATGGCGCTGCTTTCGGAATACTTCCCAGGTCGTCTGCGCGGGCGCGGGCAGGCCTTGTACACGGTGCTGGCCTATGGCCTGCCTGGCGTGGTGGGGGCGTTGGCAGGGGGCGCTTTGGGCGATGCTGCCGGCTTGGCGTCGGTGTACTGGGCAGCCATGGTGGCCAGTGTGTTGTCCTGCCTGTGTGCCTGGAAGGTGGGGCGCAGCGCCCTCAAGGAACGGAGCTTGGAATGATCGTGAAAAACGCTAGCAAAGCGGTCGCCGCACTGGCGGCAACCCTCACTTTGACCACGTTGCTGGGCTGCGCCCATCCTCCGGGTTCGCAGACTAATGCCAACTTTGTGGATATCGGGCTGATCGCCTTCAACGATTTTCACGGCAACCTGGAGCCGCCCCACATTGCGGTACCCATCCGCAGCCAGCAGGGCGTGGAGCGTGTGCCCGCCGGTGGCGCCGCCTACCTGGCCAGCGCCATCGCGCAGCTCAAGGCCCGCCATCCACACCATGCCGTGATCACCGCTGGGGACATGGTGAGCGCATCGCCCCTGGTGTCGGCCCTGTTCCTGGACGAGCCCACCATCGAAGCCGTGAACCACATGCAGATCGACTTCTCTGCAGTAGGCAATCACGAATTTGACCGGGGCTGGCAAGAGCTGCTGCGCCTGCAGCAGGGCGGTTGCGAGAAATTCACGGTGCGCGAGCCCTGCCAGATCAGCAAGCCCTTTGAAGGGGCCCAGTTCCGTTTTCTGGCCGCCAACACCGTGCGTGAAGATGGCCAGCCTTTGTTGCCCGCCACGGGTATCAAACGTTTCACGCAGGGCAATGCCACCGTGGCGGTGGGCTTCATCGGCATGACGCTCAAGGCCACGCCCACCATGGTGAGCCCTGCGGGCGTGAAAGGCCTGCGTTTTGAAGACGAGGCCGCCACGGCCAATGCCCTGGTGCCCCAGTTGCGCGCCCAGGGGGCCGATGTGATCGTGGTCGCCATCCACGAAGGGGGCTACACCGACGCCAAGGTGCTGGAGCACGAATGCTCGGGCATCAACGGCGACATCGTGCCGATTCTGGAGCGGCTGGACCCCTCTGTAGATGTGGTCGTCTCCGGCCACACCCACCAGGCCTATGTGTGTGACTACGGCCGGATCAATCCAGCCCGCCCGTTTTTGCTGACCAGCGCCGGGCAGTACGGTGCGCTGCTGACGGAGGTGTCACTGCGGGTGGACACCGCCACCCGCCAGGTAGTGCGCAAAACTGCACACAACCACATCGTGCAGGGCGAGGCATTTACCGGCAGCCAGGGGCTGGTGCCCCTGAACGCTGCCGTACCGGCCTATCCGGCCGATCCGTTCGTGCAGCAACTGGTGGCACGCTACAAGGCCGCTGCCGAACCCCTGGCGCAGCGGCCCGTGGGCCGGGCCAGTGCGCCGCTGCTGCGAGTGCGCAATGCATCGCAGGAAAGCGCTTTGGGTAATCTGGTGGCTGATGCCCAGTTGGCCGCGACCCGCGCGCCGCAGAAGGGCGGTGCCCAGCTCTCGTTCATGAACCCCGGTGGCTTGCGGGCTGATCTGGTGCCTGATGCGCAAGGCCAGCTGCGCTATGGGCAGCTTTTCAGCGTTCAGCCGTTTGGCAACAACATCATGGTGCGCACGTACACCGGCGCGCAGATCCGCGCGGTGCTGGAGCAACAGTTTGCCGGCGGCACCAGCACGCTGCAGTCCCCTCGGGTGCTGTCGGTGTCTGAAGGATTTGGCTACCGGTACGACCTGTCGCAACCCGCTGGCTCGCGCATCAGCCAGATGACCCTGCATGGCAAGCCGCTGGAGGACACCGCCGTAGTGCGGGTGGCCATCAGCAGCTTTCTGGCCAGCGGTGGGGATGGCTTCACGGTGTTCATGGAGGGGCGAGACACTACAGGCGGCGATCTCGATCTGGATGTGCTGGAGGCCTACGTGCTGGCACACAGCCCGATAGCGCCACCGCTCACCAACCGCATCCAGCGTGCCCCGTAGTGGGCCGGGGTGAGGGCACATCTGCCCGTAGGCGCTTTGAAGCGATTGATGTCTGGGTGATTGAGGACTATTAGCCAAATTGGCCTATAGCGCTTATGCAGCAAGCGCAAGCAGCTATAAAAATAATAGCTTGGTTGTATCTGCCTGCACAACCCAGGCAACACCAGCCTATTTGCGCACTTCGTCTACCAGCGCTCTGAACTCGTCAATGTCTTCAAAGCTGCGGTACACGCTGGCAAAGCGGATGTAGGCGACTTTGTCGAGCTTCTTGAGCTCACGCATCACCAGCTCACCGATGCGGCCAGAGTTCACCTCACGCTGCCCCAGGTTCAGCAGCTTTTCTTCAATGCGCTCAATGGCGCTATCGATCTGCTCGGTGCTCACCGGGCGCTTGCGCAACGCCAGGTTGAAAGAGGCGAGCAGCTTGCCGCGTTCGTACTCGATGCGGCGACCGTCTTTCTTCACGATGGCCGGAAAGTTCACTTCCGGCCGCTCGTAGGTCGTGAAACGCTTGTCACAGGCGCCGCACTGGCGGCGGCGCCGGATGAACACCCCGTCTTCAGACACCCGTGTTTCAACGACTTGCGTTTCCAGGTGGCTGCAGAAGGGGCATTTCATGGTCGCTGGGTACCTGCTTAGCGGTAGACAGGGAAGCGTGCGGTCAGGGCGTTGACCTTTTCGCGCACGGCGGCGATGTTCGCTTCATCGCGTGGGTTGTCCAGCACGTCAGCGATCAGGTTGGCCGTCAGGCGCGCCTCTTCTTCCTTGAAGCCACGGGTGGTCATGGCGGGTGTGCCAATGCGCACGCCGCTGGTCACCATCGGCTTTTCAGGGTCGTTGGGGATGGCGTTCTTGTTGATGGTCATGTGGGCGGCGCCCAGCACAGCCTCGGCTTCCTTGCCGGTGATGCCCTTGGCGCGCAGGTCCACCAGCATCACGTGGCTTTGCGTGCCACCGCTCACGATGCGCAGACCACGCTGGGTCAGCGTCTCGGCGACGACCTTGGCGTTCTTCACCACTTGTTCCTGATAGGCCTTGAACTCGGGCGTCAGTGCTTCCTTGAAGGCCACGGCCTTCGCGGCAATCACGTGCATCAGGGGGCCGCCTTGCAGGCCGGGGAAGATGGCGCTGTTGATGGCCTTCTCGTGTTCGGCCTTCATCAGGATGATGCCGCCACGGGGGCCGCGCAGGCTCTTGTGCGTGGTGGATGTGACCACGTCGGCGTGGGGCACGGGGTTGGGGTACACACCGGCGGCGATCAGGCCAGCGTAGTGGGCCATGTCCACCATGAAGATGGCGCCGATTTCCTTGGCGATCTTGGCAAAGCGCTCGAAATCGATGTGCAGGCTGTAAGCAGATGCGCCAGCCACGATCAGCTTGGGCTTGTGCTCGCGGGCCTTGGCTTCCATCGCGTCATAGTCAATAGCTTCGTTCTTGTCCAGACCGTAGCTCACCACGTTGAACCACTTGCCCGACATGTTCAGTGGCATGCCGTGGGTCAGGTGGCCGCCTTCGGCCAGGCTCATGCCCATGATGGTGTCACCGGGCTTCAGGAAGGCCAGGAACACGGCTTCATTGGCAGATGCGCCGCAGTGGGGTTGCACGTTGGCCGCATCGGCGCCGAAGATCTTCTTCACGCGGTCAATGGCCAATTGCTCCGCCACGTCCACATGCTCGCAGCCACCGTAGTAGCGCTTGCCTGGGTAACCTTCGGCGTATTTGTTGGTGAGCTGGGTGCCTTGCGCCCACATCACGGCGGGGGAGGCGTAGTTCTCGCTGGCGATCAGCTCGATGTGGTGCTCTTGGCGGGCGTTTTCAGCCTGGATGGCAGCAAACAGCTCGGGATCGGTTTGTTCGACAAGAATTTTGCGGTCGTACATGGTATGGCAGTCCTATGAACTTATGTCCCTTGAAACAAGGGCTGCCCAGGCGAACGGCGGAACGCTCAGGCCCAGGTCCTTCGCGGCACGCTCCCCAGTGGTTCACAAGATGACGGATCTTGTTGTTTTCCACGTCAGCGGTGGCACCTGAAAAGTGCCACGCCTATCGCCAGTCGCGTACCCCTGTAGTGTAGCTGAGGTACTTATGGGCTTGCTGTGTTGCGGCGCTATGAGTCCGCCGGGCGTTTTGGTAAGTGTCTGGTCTGAATACTGTGCTGCCACGCGGGGTGACAGCACCTGGCTTCAGGAGCCCACAGAGCCGAGCAACGCCACCTTGCTGTCGGCTTCGGCCGAGGGGCGTTCGCCAGCATTGCGCGATGCGGCTGGCACGGCTTGTGCCGGTGTGGCCGCAGGAGCTTGGGTGGAGAGCATGACGGGTGCATTGACGGGTACAGACCGGCCATTGGCCACCTGGCGCAAGCGCGAATGCTCTGCCATCACCTTGGCGGTGTATCCACCATCATCGGGCAGGTTGGCGGCGCCCACGTAGTAGCGCAAACCCCCTTCGATGGAACCTGCGCGTGCAATGCACTCCTGCAGCACCTTGACGCCGACGCGAAGGTTGGACACAGGGTCGAACGCCGCAAAGTGTCCACCGAAATTCTGGTACTTCTCCGTATGCACACGGGTCATCACTTGCATCAGGCCTTGCGCACCGACCGCACTTTGTGCAAACGGATTGAAGTTCGACTCGATGGCCATGATGGCGAGGATGAGGGTTGGATCCAGCTTGGTGCGTGTGCCAATGTCATACGCCTCGGCCACCAGAACGCTCAGGGGCTCTGGAGCCACCTTGTACTTTTTGCTCAGCCAAAAGGCCACAGCCGCCTGCTCTTTGGGCAGGTCCTTGGGGTTGCCTGCCGTAGCGCGTTCGCTTGCATCGGGCTCTACGGGCATGCCGATGGCTGCGACTTGTCGCTCCTGCAGCCAGTTCATGAGTTGCTCCTCTCCTGCCTGGCGCAGATCAGGGCGCGCAGTCAGTGTGATCGCAACAAAGGCAACAGCCAAGCCGATGAGGGCAAAGCTGTTGTGGGTGATTTCAAGAAAACCATTAGTCACATCGGTCACGAAGGTTCGTAGGCCGGAGACAAATTTTCCTGACGCTGTCATAGCTCTTCCTTTCTGAGGCGGAGGCTCTGGAATGACTGCTGTTGTTCGCAGTGCTGAAGCGAGCTTCCGCTTGGATTGGTACGCCATCAACTGCTGTCTGCGGTCACTGCGTAGTGCAGGGGAGACAGTGTTGACTTAGCCGGGTTCGGCAGCGGGTTGGGACTTTGGATGCCTTGGTTTTCAAGGCTGGCGGATTCTAGGAGGGTACTTAATGCTTGGTCAATACTATCAAAAATAGTTTTAAGACAAAAAAATTATAAAATAACTGTGGTTTTAGCCAGTTTTTCTCTGTTGTGACAGTCCAAATTGCTGAATTTCCCTTGAGGGAGCGAGCATCGGTGTCAAAGAACCTATCGGTGGCATGAGTCCGATTTAAATTGCAGCTTGAAGTTCGATGCCCGGTTTGATAAGGTGAAATTGCCTGTGATTTCAGGCATCGCCGAACGAAGCCAAGCCTCCCTCCGATGGCATTCAGTGCCCAGGTGCAGCAGGCAAGGCTTTCAAGGCAACCCCTTGGGGGCAATCTCTTGCCCCCTCGCACGCAGGACGATTTCCTCCATCGTGCGAATAGATGGCAAAGACCGTTGTGTCAGCCGTCAAGCCCGGTCAGCCTGCCTTGTGGTGGTGCTGGTCGGGCTTTCTTGTTTGCGGCGCAGCCGTTGCTATGCAGGTAACTCTTGCGTGCTTTCGTCCCACCGTACGGTGCCAATGCAACTGCGCTTGCATATATATAGATAATGGGAGCCTTTCCTGGGGCGGTGCCATAGGTGCAGCCCCGCACGAGGCATGACGAGAAGTGCATTGGGAGTCTTTGTGTCAAGTCATGCCCCAGGGTTGAGTGCAGCGGCATCATTAGCGAGTTGTTCCTCGCTTGAGGTCAGGCCGCAGCTCCTGGCAGATATTTGTTCTCGTCATCGCGGCCCCTCTGTGTAGGGCCGGGAAGGTTCTCAGGGACTCCCATTGAGGCCTTCTCTGTTTTTCAATGAACCCATGTTTCCTTTTTTTTCCCGCAGCAAAATGTCTGAAGCACCTGAAGTGAATCCGGCCCCGGCCAAAACCCATGAGCCGCATCCACTGGATGCATTGACCGGTGGCGCGTTCTCTGCAGCCACGTCCGGAGAGCGGGCGTCGCGTATCCGCGAGTGGTTGACCACACAGCCTGCGCCGGAGCAGTTGCAAGAAGTGTTCAAGGAGTTGAGCGGTCGTGACAAGGGTGCTGCCCGTGCGGTCCGCGAGCGACTGGACGAAATCCGCCGTGCCAAGGGCCAAGAGGCCATCGCGGCTGAATGGGCAGACAAAGCCCAGGCTTTGCTGTCTGCCTCCAAGCTCAACATTGCCGATGCCCTGGCATGGCAGCGCGATGCAGCGAAGGCCGGTGCGCCTTTGTCGAGGGAGCCGCTGTCGCTGTTGAAGGTACAGATTGCTGACCGTGTCAAAGTCATCGAAGATCTGCAGCACCGCGTGCAGGTGCAGCGCGAGGCCGCAGTGTTGCTGGCCCAGCGCATTGAGGTGCTTTCCACCAAGTCCTGGCGCGATGCCCAGGCAGCTCTGGAGTTATTGCGTGCTGACGTTGCGCGCTGGCAAGAACAAGCCCAGGGGCTGACCAGTGATGCCAGCTGGGTGAGCGTGGAAGCACGCTTTCCGCAACAGCTGGAAAGCTCCAAGGCCCAGTTGCTGGTGGTGTGGGAAGCGTTTCAGCCCGCTCTGGCGCAGGCCATCGCGGCTGCTGAAGACGTCAATGCGCCTCTGCCCCCCGTGCCTGTGTGGGCCGATGAGCTGCGCGTAGCCCGTGGTTTGCCTTCTGAGGCAGCGGCTGCCGCGGCCAAGTCAGCCCGCCCCGCCAAGCCCAAGGTAGACCCCGAAGTGCGTGACAAAGCCGTACAGGTGGTGCGCGAAGCGTTGGCTACGCTGGAAAAAGAAACGGCTGAAGGCCACGGCAAAGCCAGTGCAGGCGCGGCTGCTGCGCTGCGCGCAGTGCTCAAGACCCAAGGGAAGCACATCGATGCTGCTTTGGAGCAGCAAGTCCATTCCGCTTTGGTTGCTGCAGGTGAACTGGAGGGCTGGCAGCGCTGGAGCGCTGACCAGGTGCGCGAGGACTTGGTCGCCAAAGCCGAAGGGCTGCTCAATCGCCCTGAAGGCCAGGCCTTGGGTGGCCGCAAGATGCAGGAAACGCTGCGTCAATTGCGTGAGCAGTGGAAGCAAACGGACCAAGGCGGCGCACCCAACCATGCGCTGTGGAAAAAGTTTGACGAAGCCTGCAATGCGGCTCACAAGGTGGTCGAGGCCTGGCTGGACAAGATCCGTAGCGAGGCTGCTGAGCACAAGGCCCAGCGTCTGGCGCTGATTGAAGAGGTCAAGGCATGGGCCCAGGAGCACGCTGCCTCTGGCGACTGGAAGGGCATCCACCGTGCGCTTTACCAGTTTGGTGACCGCTGGCGTGAAAGCGGACATGTGGGCGAAAAGCTGTTTGCTGAGTTGCAGCCCCTGTGGAAGCAGGCGATTGCTGCTGCCGCTGCTCCTCTGGAAGCTGCGCAGAAGGAAAGCCTGGCGCGACGCCATGCCATGATCGAAGAAGCGGCTGCGCTCGGTGCTGCTGCTGTGTTGCGCATCGATGCCGTCAAGTCCTTGCAGCAGCGTTGGCAAGCCGAAGCCCAGTCCGTGCCGTTGGACCGCAAGCAGGAGCAAAAACTTTGGGATGCCTTCCGCAAGCCGATTGATGAGGCGTTCAATCGCAAATCGGCGGAGCGTGAGCGCGCCACGACGGAATTGAGCGCACGCGACCGCGTTGTGCTGGAAGCTTCCAAAGCGCTGGAGGCTGCCAATGCCAGTGGCGATGCCCAGCAGATTCGCGCCGCCATGCAAGCCCTTGAGGCGGCTTTGCGTGGCCAAGCTCTGGCGGCTCAGGCGGTTGCCGAAAGTGAAGCAGATTCCGAGAAGAGCCAAGCTGTGTCAGCGCAAGATGCTACAGAAACTGTAGCATCCGAGCAGCCGTCGGATGCCTCTGGCGAGACCGCGGCCCCAGCGCCCGCAGCTCCCAAGCCTGCTGCGCGCCCTGTGGTTGCGGTGCGTGGTGACGACCGGCCTGGCATGAAGAAGGATGCCCCTGCAGTGGCGGGGCGTGGTGCTCGTCCCGGAGATCGCCGAGATGGTCGCCCAGGTGATCGGGATGGCAGTCGCGGCCCTCGCGCAGATGGGCGCTTTGGTGATCGCAACGATCGGGGTGGTCGTTTTGGCGACCGCCCAGAACGCGAAGACCGTGGCCCACGTTTGGGGGATACGGCATTCCGTGCCCAGCGTGATGCCATGGAGCACGCGCAGCAAACGCTGAAAAAGCTGGCTGCGCAGGCCCATGGCGAGGCATTGACGCACTTGCTGACGGCTTGGGAAAAGCGAGACGCGACCCAGCTACCCAGTGCTCAGGATTTGGGTGGACGTGTGTCTGCGTCCGTCCGTGCCGCCTGGGTGCAGGCGCTGTCTGCTGCTCCGAAGGGTGACGCTGCTGAAGCGTTGTTGCGCTTGGAGATTGCCGCAGAAGTGCCAACCCCCGCAGAGCACATCGCTGCCCGCCGCATGCTGCAACTGCAATTGCTGACGCGCCGCAATGATCCGTCGCCAGCCCAGACATGGGGTGACGACACCGCTCGTGTGTTGTCGAGTGCCAGTGATGCAGGCAGCGCCCGCCGTTTGCAGAACGTGCTCAAGACGCTGCTGCGCAAATAAGTGGCGGTACGGGCGTTGAAGATTCGCCCGTTTCGGGAGACCGATGCATCGGCCGCAGTCGCGCTATGGCGTGACTGCGGACTGATCCGGCCTTGGAACGATCCGTACAAGGATATTGAGCGCAAGAGTCATTGCCAGCCAGAGCTTTTCCTCGTGAGAAACTTGCCGGCCGATAGCCAAGGGGCTGATGTTCTGGTAGCCACCGCCATGGCGGGCTATGACGGGCATCGAGGATCTGTCTATTACCTGGTCGTCGCTCCCGGTCATCAGCAAATGTCCTTGGGGCGCACCCTGATGGAGGAGGTGGAACAACGCCTGCTGGCGCTGGGCTGTCCCAAAGTCAATGTGCTTGTACGCACCAGCAACGCCAGTGTGCTCAGCTTCTATGACAAGTTGGGTTATGCGCGGGACGATGCATTCTCGTTAGGCAAGCGTCTGATTCCTGATATCTGAAAGCTGGGGGATGGTTTGAATCCCTCGCCATGTTTTGGGCGAAAAAAAACCGCTGCGTGTGCAGCGGTTTTTGAATTTGGTGCCCAGGAGAGGACTCGAACCTCCACGATGTTACTCGCTAGTACCTGAAACTAGTGCGTCTACCAATTCCGCCACCTGGGCATTTCAGGAAAGATTTGAATTATAGAGCAAATTTTTGATGCTCTCGGCTTTCCGGGTCATTTTTTAAAAAATGACTCAGCGAAGCTCCTGCTCCAACAAAAAAGCCACTGAACATGCAGTGGCTTTTTTATTTCGAAAACCGTCATCGGTTGTCGTTAAACTTGGTGCCCAGGAGAGGACTCGAACCTCCACGATGTTACTCGCTAGTACCTGAAACTAGTGCGTCTACCAATTCCGCCACCTGGGCATTTCAGGAAAGATTTAGATTGTATATCAAAAAAAACACCCCCGGCGCTGCGCCCGCACACCTGTCTGACGAAATCGAAGGCAGCATCCAGGGGCACCGTGATGGGCATGGTTTTGTCATTCGTGACGATGGTGGGGGAGATATCTACATCCCCCCGAACGAGATGCGAGCAGTGCTGCACAAAGACCGCGTTCGTGTGCGCATCGTTCGACAAGATCGCCGCGGCCGTCCGGAAGGCCGGGTGGTAGAGATTATCGAGCGCCCCTCTCAGCCCATGATTGGCAGGCTTTTGCAAGAGAGTGGCGTCTGGCTCGTCGCCCCGGAAGACAAGCGTTACGGGCAAGACATTCTGATTCCCAAGGGTGCAACTGGTGCTGCCAAGCCAGGCCAGGTTGTGGTGGTGGAGTTGACTGAGCCGCCGGCATTGTTTGGGCAGCCCGTCGGGCGCATCACCGAGGTGCTGGGCGAGGTTGACGACCCTGGCATGGAGATTGAGATTGCGGTGCGCAAGTACGGTGTGCCGCATGAGTTTTCTGAAGCGTGCCTAGCCCAAGCCAAGGCGCTGCCAGAAAAAGTCAGGGCCATCGACAAGAAGCGCCGCATTGATCTGACCGATGTACCTCTCGTCACCATTGACGGGGAAGATGCGCGCGACTTTGACGACGCCGTGTATTGCGAGCCTGCCAAGGTGGGGCGAGGCAAGGGCTGGCGCTTGCTGGTGGCGATTGCCGATGTGAGCCACTACGTGGAAACCGGCAGTGCCATCGATATTGATGCCTATGACCGTGCCACCAGTGTGTACTTCCCACGCCGGGTGATTCCCATGCTGCCCGAGAAGTTGAGCAATGGCTTGTGCTCGCTCAACCCTGAGGTGGAACGACTGTGCATGGTGTGCGACATGCTGGTCACGGCCAAGGGGGAGGTACACGCGTACCAGTTCTATCCCGCCGTGATGTACAGCCACGCGAGGTTCACATACACCGAGGTGGCGGCCATCCTGGCGAACACGCGTGGCCCTGAGGCCAGCAAGCGCAAGGATCGCGTGAAAGATCTGCTCAACCTGCACGACGTGTACCGCGCGTTGCAGGTGGCGCGCCAACAGCGTGGTGCGGTGGATTTTGAAACCACCGAAACCCAGATCGTGTGCGATGAAAACGGCCGTATCGAGAAGATCGTGCCCCGCACGCGCAATGATGCGCACAAGCTAATCGAAGAGGCGATGCTGGCGGCCAACGTCTGCAGCGCAGACTTCATTGAGCAGGGCGGGCAGCCCGGCTTGTTCCGTGTACATGAGGGCCCCACGCCTGAGAAGCAGGAGATCCTGCGCGGGTATCTCAAGGCCATGGCGGTGGGCATGTCGATCAGCGACAACCCCAAGCCCTCTGAATTCCAGGCCATTGCCGAGGCGACCAAAGAGCGGCCTGACGCGCAGCAAATTCACACCATGCTGCTGCGGTCCATGCAGCAGGCCATTTACACGCCCATCAACAGCGGCCATTTCGGCTTGGCATTTGAGGCCTACACCCACTTCACCAGCCCGATTCGCCGCTACCCAGACTTGCTTGTGCATCGGGTGATCAAGGCCATTTTGGGCAATACCCGGTACCAGTTGCCCGTGTTGCCCACCCCAGGCGAGGCCCATGCCAAGCTTGCCAAACGGCTGGCGGGGCGCGTTGCTGCCCCAGGAGCTAAACCGAAAAAAGACGTCAAACCCCTAAGCCGGGAAATCCAGGCGTGGGAGGCTGCGGGCTTGCACTGCAGTGCCAATGAGCGCCGCGCCGACGAAGCCAGCCGTGATGTGGAAGCCTGGCTCAAATGCAAGTACATGCGCGAGCATCTGGGTGAGGAATACAGCGGCGTGGTCAGCGCAGCCACCAGCTTTGGCATTTTCGTGACCCTGGACGCGATGTATGTCGAAGGCCTGGTACATATCACGGAGCTGGGCGGCGAATACTTCAAGTTCGACGAGGCCCGACAAGAGCTGCGTGGTGAGCGCACTGGCATTCGCTATGCCATCGGCACGCGCGTGCGTGTGCAGGTCAGCCGTGTGGACCTGGATGGGCGCAAGATCGACTTCCGATTGGTGCGGGAGAACGAGGAACTGCTCGGGCGGGCTCTCAAAGACAAGGGCGTAAGTGCTGACTCCGGCGCGCGAAAAGCTCGCTCGGACACTGGTCGAAAAGAGACTGTGGTAGCCAGGGGTCGCAAGTCCAAGCCGGAAGCGGTTGCTGATGTGGAACCTGCGGGGCGTGGTCGCGCGGCGCGCTCTCCCATCCAGTCGCTCAAGGCTGCGGTCAAGCAGGCGGCGACCTCGGGCAAATCATCCAAAGGCAAGTCCCGCAAGCCCCGGCGAGGTTGAATGCTCAGCAAGCCGGAAAGCTGCGGAGTGGGCTGATGGGGTCAGCCTCTGCGGGGGTGAAGTTGGCTGGGTGCCTGGCCTCACCCGATTTTGATCCTGCGCGCCAAGGCTCCCGCAGTCAGGGGCTCATTGAGTGGCCACGCATCGGCCGCTTCGCCGTGCGCAAACACGGCCCGGAGAGCCGCCTGCAATGGCGTCATGCCTGCGGCCAGCCCGGCGCCAATGAGCCCTGCAAGTACATCCCCTGTGCCCGCAGTGGCCAGGCTCCCATTGCCTGTAGGATTGATGTGCGGAATGTCGTCGGGGTGGGCAACGACTGTGCCGGACCCCTTGAGAGCCACTGTGCACTGGAATTTTTCTGCCAGTTCGCGGGCCGCCATGAGCCGGTGGGCTTGCACCTGCGCGGCTGTGGTGTGCAGCAGCCGCGCTGCCTCCAGCGGATGGGGTGTGAGAACTGTGGGGCGTTGCCTGGCGCTACGTGCTGTCAGCGCCTGTTGCAGGGCACCGTAGGTGCTGATGACGTTCAGTGCATCGGCGTCCAGCACCAGCGCCTGAGCTCGTTGCAGCACCGCGGGCAACACGGTGCGCACCGCCTGCCCGCCGCCGCAACCGCACACCACGCTGAGGCTTTCCAGTTCGAGTGCCTCAAATCGGCGCAGCATCAGTTCGGGTTGTGTGTGGATCTCGGTGGCATGGTCTTGGTCCAGCAGGCTGACCAGCACTCGGCCCGCTCCGCCGTGCAATGCGGCGGAGCCCGCCAGCAAGGCGGCGCCGGTCATCCCCATGCCGCGCAAGGCCAGACCTTCTCCACCCACAATGGCCACATCGCCATAACTGCCCTTGTGGCTGGCGTGGCTACGGTGCCCGCGAGGGGGTGGGCCCGCCAGCCAGGCGGTGGGGGGCTCGTGGTTCAGCCCGGTCTCAGCGGTAGCTCCCAGGTCATGCCACCACACCTGCCCTGCGGCATCCTTGCCGTGGGCGGTGAACAGTCCGGGCTTTAACGTCAACAGGCTCAGCGTGTGCTGTGCTGTGCCGGGTTTCGCTGTCGCACTGTGAGTGGAAGGCTCCAGTCCGGGTGCGTATTGGCCTGTGTCGGCGTCGAGCCCAGAGGGCACATCCACCGCCAGCACGGGGGCCGCGCTACTGCGCAGTTGTGCCAGCCAATGCGCAAGCACGGTGCCACGTGCCGAACCGGATGGTGTCTGCCTTGTGGATGACCGCACCCCAATGCCCAGCAGGGCGTCAATGCACAGGTCTTGTTCCGTCAGATCGGTGGGAGGTGTGTCGGCCCACACAATGTTCGCGCAGTGCCGGGCTTTTTCCCAGGACTGGCGCGCGTCGGGCGGTAATGTCTCGGTGGTGCCCAGCCAGCTGATGACGACTTTGCGCCCAGCGCGGGCCAAATGGTGCGCGGCCTCCAGCCCGTCTCCACCGTTATTGCCCGGGCCGCAGGCAATCCAGATCGTGCGGGCATGCGGTGCAATGGCTTGCGCCAGTTGCGCCACAGCCAGGCCCGCACGCTGCATCAAGGTGTGCGGCGCCAACTGGGCCGCCATGGCTTGCTCCAGGCGGCGTGTGGCTTCGGTGTTGAACAGGGGGTAGGTTTGGTCGGGCGTGATGCGTTGCATGGCAAGGTCTTGCAGTCCCGCAGTCCACGGGAACTGCTGTACCCGACATTGTGCGTGCTGGCTGCGCCCGTGGAGTGGGCGCAGCGTGGGTTCAGAAGCGCTGCGCTTCCAGCCCCTGCACGCTGATCTCTGGTGTGCGTTGGCTCAGCATGTCTGCCAAAGCGCGAGCGCAACCGCAGGCCAGTGCCCAGCCACCCGCTCCATGACCGGTGTTCAGCCAGATGCCGGGCAGGGCGGTGCTGCCCAGGGCGGGGGCGCCATCGGTCAGGGTGGGGCGGGCGCCGCGCCAGATTTGCAGCGGGCCTGACAACTGCGCCCCTCCCGGAAACCAGTCGTTGACGGTGCGGTACAGCTTTTGGAGCGTGGCGTGGTGGTGGGCAGCCTGGGGCGAGCCCAGCTCGGCGCCGCCGGTGATGCGCACGCGTTGGCCCTGGCGGGTGATGGTGATTTGCTCTTGTACGTCCAGTGCGCTGGTCAGCGGCGCATGGGTGGCTTCGCGCAAAGGGGCGCTTACCGAGTAGCCAAACACCGGGGCCATGGGCAGCCGAATGCCGCGCGGGCTCAGCAGTGTGTGCGAGGCTGCGCCCGCGCACACCACCACTGCATCAAAACAGCGCATATCGGGCTCGCCATTCACCCAGATTCCCGTGGGCTGGCTCGACAAACGGGTCACCTGGGCATTGAAAACAAATTGCACCCCGGCCGCCTGCATGCCCTGGCGCAGCATTTGCGCGAACAGCCGGCAGTTGCCTGATACGGCGTGGGGCAGCAACACTGCGCTGTGCAGCGGGGCCTCGGGCGAGAGACCGGGTTCTACTTGGCGCGCTGCATCTGCGTCCATGTCTTGCACTGCCGTGCCCGCCTCGCGCATCCAGTCCAGCAGCGGCTGGTACTGCGCGCGTTGCTTGGTGGTGCGGAAAAACAGCAGTCGGCCCGTGCTGGCTTCAAAGTCCAGCTCGTGGCGCGCGGCAATCGCTTGCGTGCGTTCACGGCTGTAGCGCGCCAGGCTCTCCAGGGTGGATAGGGGCGTGTGGCTGCGGCGCCAGCGCCACAGCCAGGCCAGTTCGTGCAGCCCAGCACCCTGGGCCAGACGAATGCCGGTGTGCGTGTGCCAAGGGCGCTGCGCTGTGGGGCTCGGCTTGCCCGCGATGGTGCAAGGGATGGTCAGGTAGGGCGATAACAGGCCGGCGTTGGCAAAACTGGCTTCTTCCGCTGCTGCGCTGCGTTGTTCCAGCACGGTGACTTCATGGCCGTCGTGCGCCAACTCGTATGCAGTGGTGACGCCGATGATTCCGGCGCCCACGATGGCGATCTTCATGGATTAATGGCGAAATTGGGCTCTAGCGCTTTGTAGATAAGCGCCAGCAGCTATTGTTTTTGTAGTAATTCTTCGATGCGTTGGCCAACGTTCAAGACGGCATCGTCACGCCCTGCGGCGTGCCAGACCATCAAGCCCACGGGCAACTCGCCCTGCACATGGCAGGGCAGTGACAAGGCGCACCCATCCAGCATGTTGACCACGCTGGTATTGCGCAGCACCAAGGCGTTGGCCTGGAAGAAGGCAGCGTCACGCGCTTCCCCCGGGGCTACGTCAGACAGCAAGGGCGGCACGATGGCGACGGTGGGGGAGAGCAGGGCATCAAAGCCTGCAACCCGCGCTTCCATTCTCGATATCCACGCTTGCCTCGCGTGCTGCAGGTGGATGTAGTCGGCCGCGCTCATCGCTGCACCGCGCTCGATCCGGCTGCGCACGCGCGGGTCGTATTGCTCGGCATGCTGGGCCAGCACCGGGCGATGCCAGGCGTAGCTTTCGGCGGCAGCCAGGCTGCCCTGCGCCTGCATGGGGCCCAGCTCGCCCGTTTCTGGCAAATCAATCGACTCGATCTGTGCACCAGCCTGGCGCAGCAGGTCTAGCGTGCGCTGGAAGGCTGTGCTCACGGTGCCATCCAGTGCATCGAGAAATGTATGGGTTGGCACGGCCAGGCGCCAGGCAGACAAGGGGGCCGAGCTGCGGGTGACGCGGCGCGCGGCCAAAACCTCATGCACCACGATGGCATCGCGCACGCTTCGGGTCATGGCGCAGGCGGTGTCTAGGGTGGTGGACAGTGGCACGGCGCCAGTGGTGGGAACCAGGCGGGCTGTGCTTTTGAAGCCTACGATGCCGTTGAATGCGGCAGGAATGCGAATCGACCCCCCAGTGTCTGAGCCCAACGCTGCGTAGCACGCGCCACTGGCGACTGACACTGCGGCGCCGGAGGAAGACCCGCCGGGCACCCGTGCTGCCCCGGGCAGGGGGCCAAAGCGGTGGTCGAACGCGGCAGGCGTTGGGAAATGTGGGTTGGTGCCGATGCCGGAGAAAGCGAATTCCACCATGTGCGTGCGGCCGACGATGCTGCCGCCAGCTGCCCGCAAACGTGCCACGGCGGGCGCATCGCTGGTTGCGGCGGGGGCGTCTTGCAAGGCGATGGAGCCTGCCATAGTGACTTGCCCTGCCACATCAAAAAGATCTTTCACAGAAACAGCCAGCCCAGCCAGCGGCAGGTGCGCTGTTTCTGTGTGGTGAAGGCGCTCGCGCTCGGCTTCAAAGCGCTCGGACACAAAGGCATGGGCGGCGGCGGGGGCTTGCGCCAGGCGCATGGATTCTTCCATCGCCTGGGCGGCAGTCAGGGCGCCCGCCTGTACCAAGGCCCGGGTTGCGATCAGGTCGGCTTGCATGGGTGTGCTAGAATCTTTGGGTTTTGCTGTATGCAGTGGCGCGTGGTCCTTTGGGCCTGAGCGCAGCAGTTGCGGCAAAGCCAATCGCAAACCAGCCCCGTCAAGGTGTTGTCACTTCAGCAGAAGTAACAAATTATGGGGCTGGATTTTAGACCCAACCTTTGGAGTATTTTTATGTCCGTTACCATGCGCGAAATGCTGGAAGCCGGTGTCCACTTCGGTCACCAAACCCGCTTCTGGAACCCCAAGATGGCCCCCTACATCTTCGGCCATCGCAACAAGATTCACATCATCAACCTGGAAAAGTCGCTGCCACTGTTCCAGGAAGCCCAAAAGTTCGCCAAGCAACTGGCTGCCAACCGCGGCACGATCCTGATGGTCGGCACAAAGCGCCAAGCCCGTGAAATTCTGGCTACTGAAGCGCAACGCGCTGGCGTGCCTTTCGTGGACCAGCGCTGGCTGGGCGGCATGCTCACCAACTTCAAGACGGTGAAGACTTCCATCAAACGCCTGAAGGACATGAAGGCCCAGCTGGAAACCGGCCTGGACAACCTGAGCAAGAAAGAACAACTGACTTTCAGCCGCGAAATCGCCAAGCTGGAAAAGGACATCGGCGGCATCCAGGATATGGCTGCTTTGCCTGACGCCATCTTCATCATCGACGTGGGTTTCCACAAGATTGCTGTGGCTGAAGCCAAGAAGCTGGGCATTCCTCTGATCGGTGTGGTCGATACGAACCACTCCCCAGAAGGCATCGACTACGTGATCCCCGGTAACGACGACTCGGCCAAGGCTGTGACGCTGTACGCCCGCGGCATTGCTGACGCGATCATCGAAGGCCGCGCCAACGCTGTGAACGAAGTGGTGAAGGCTGCTGCTTCGGAAAGCACCGACGAATTCGTGGAAGTGCAAGAGTCGGCTGCCTAAGCACCCGACTGCGCGACTGCGGTCGCGAAGGAAAGCGGGGCTCCTGGTTAGCCCCCTTTTTTTATCCCGAGTTTTGAATACTTTGAACTGAATACGGAAGGAACACAGATGGCTGCAATTACCGCAAGCATGGTTGCTGAACTGCGTGGCAAGACCGACGCCCCCATGATGGAATGCAAGAAGGCTCTGACGGAAGCTGATGGCGACATGGCCAAGGCGGAAGAGCTGCTGCGCGTCAAGCTCGGCACCAAGGCAGGCAAGGCCGCTTCCCGCATCACCGCTGAAGGCGTGGTCGCCAGCTTCATCGACGGCACCACGGGTGCCCTGGTGGAAGTGAACAGCGAAACCGACTTCGTGTCCAAGAACGACAGCTTCATCGCCATGGCCAAGGCCGCGGCGGAGCTGGTCGCCAAGCACAAGCCTGCCAGCATTGAAGCCCTGGGCGCTCTGGCCTACGAACAAGACAGCTTCGGCCCCACCCTGGAAGACGTGCGCAAGGGCCTGATCGGCAAGATCGGCGAAAACATGTCGTTCCGCCGCTTCCAGTACTTCTCTGGCTCCAAGCTGGCTTCTTACCTGCACGGCTCGCGCATTGGCGTGGTCGTCGAGTTCGAAGGCGACGAAGTGGCTGCCAAGGACGTGGCCATGCACATCGCAGCCATGAAGCCCGTGGCCCTGACCAGCGCTGACGTGCCTGCTGACCTGATCGCCAAGGAGCGTTCGGTGGCCGAAGGCAAGGCTGACGAAGCCAACAAGGAACTGATCGCTGCTGGCAAGCCTGCCCAAAGCGCTGAAATCACCGCCAAGCGCATCGATGGCGCAGTGCAGAAGTACCTGAAGGAAGTCTCGCTGGCTGACCAGGTCTTTGTGAAGGCTGCTGACGGCAAGCAAACTGTGGCCCAAATGCTCAAGGCCGCCAACACCACCGTGAAGAGCTTCACGCTGTACGTGGTGGGTGAAGGCATTGAAAAGAAGGTGGACGACTTTGCCGCTGAAGTGGCTGCACAAGTGGCCGCTGCCAAGGCTGCTGCCTAATTTTTCGTCCCCGCTCAACCCCCAAACACCATCAACCATTGGAGAAATTGCCCATGACCATCGCCGCGCCAGCCCACAAGCGTATCTTGCTCAAGCTGTCCGGTGAGGCGCTGATGGGCGATGACTCCTTTGGTATCAACCGCGCCACCATCGTCCGCATGGTGGAGGAAATTGCTGATGTGACCCGCCTGGGTGTCCAGGTCGCGGTGGTGATTGGGGGGGGTAATATTTTTCGTGGTGTGGCGGGTGGCTCAGTCGGTATGGACCGAGCAACCGCTGACTACATGGGCATGCTGGCCACCGTGATGAACGCGCTGGCCCTGGCCGATGCCATGGACAAGCAGGGCCTCACCGCTCGCGTGATGTCTGCCATTGCGATTGAACAGGTGGTGGAACCCTATGTCCGCCCCAAGGCACTCCAGTACCTCGAAGAGGGCAAGGTGGTGGTGTTCGCGGCAGGCACGGGCAACCCCTTCTTCACCACGGACACGGCTGCCGCCCTGCGTGGTGCCGAGATTGGCGCTGAAGTGGTACTCAAGGCAACGAAGGTGGACGGCGTTTATACTGCCGACCCTCACAAGGATCCCACTGCCACGCGTTACACGAAGCTCAGCTTTGATGAGGCCATGTCCCGCAATCTGGGCATCATGGACGCTACCGCATTTGCCTTGTGCCGTGATCAAAAACTGCCAGTGCGAGTGTTCTCCATCATCAAGCATGGCGCCCTGCGGCGCGTGGTGATGGGTGAGGACGAAGGTACGTTGGTGTACGCCTGACCTTCCCCAAGAACCCCAGCAGTCTCGCCCCAAGGAACCCATCATGACGATTGCCGATATCAAGAAAACCGCTGAAACCAAGATGGACCAGTCCATCGCAGCGTTCAAGAACAACCTGCAAAAGATTCGCACGGGCCGTGCCAACCCTGCTTTGCTGGACAGCATTCAGGTCGAGTACTACGGCTCCATGGTGCCCCTGAGTCAGGTGGCCAACGTGACCTTGCTCGACTCGCGCACCATTAGCGTCCAGCCCTGGGAAAAGGGCATGGGCGCCAAGATTGAAAAGGCCATCCGCGAAAGCGATCTGGGTCTGAACCCTGCCTCCATGGGCGAGTTGATCCGCGTCCCCATGCCGCCCATGAGCGAAGAGCGCCGCAAGGAAATGACCAAGCTGGCCCGCAATGAGGGTGAAAGCGCCAAGATCGCCGTGCGCAACCTGCGCCGCGACGCCAATGAAGGGGTCAAGAAGCTGGTCAAGGACAAACTCGCTTCTGAAGACGACCAAAAGCGCGCAGAAGCCGACGTTCAGAAGTTCACAGACAAGCATATTGCCGAGATCGATACTTTGGTCGCGGCCAAAGAACAAGAAATCATGGCGGTCTGAGCTCCCACCGCTGGAGCTGGCTGATCGTTGACATGTCTGATTCCCCGGTGGTGCCACACCACATTGCCATCGTCATGGATGGCAACGGCCGCTGGGCCAAACGTCGCTTCCTGCCACGTTTGGCGGGGCACAAGCAAGGGGTGGATTCGCTTCGTCGCTGCGTACGCGCGTGCGTGCAGCGGGGCGTTTCCGTCCTGACCGTTTTTGCTTTCTCTTCTGAAAACTGGAACCGCCCGGCCGATGAGGTCTCGGGTCTCATGGAGCTTCTCGCGATGGCCCTGGGCCGAGAGGTTCCCCAGCTCAAGAAGGATGGCGTGCAGTTGCACTTTGTTGGCAGCCGCGAAGGTCTGTCTGCCAAAGTGAGCGAGGGACTGGCCCAGGCGGAGGCGGCCACGGCTGACAACCACCGCCTCATCCTGAACGTGTGCTTCAACTACGGTGGCCGCTGGGACATCGCGCAAGCAGCAGCTGGCTTGGCCGCGAAGGGTATGCCGATTACCGAAGCAAGCCTGCACGCCGCCATGGGCATGTCCCATGTGCCCGACCCTGACCTGATCATCCGCACCGGCGGCGAGATGCGCATCAGCAATTTTCTGCTGTGGCAGGCCGCATACTCCGAGCTGTTTTTCAGTGACCGTTTGTGGCCCGACTTCGATGAAGCCGCCTTGGACGAGGCATTGGACTCCTTCCAATCGCGTGAGCGCCGTTTTGGCAAAACCTCTGAACAAATAGCGTCCGCGCATCGTGATCCGATGCCGGGCTGAAAGGCCCCATGCTGCTACAGCGCGTCATCACTGCCCTGGTCCTGCTGGCCATCCTGCTGCCAGCGTTGTTCTATCCCTCCGTCACTCCTTTTGCCCTGGTGGTTCTGGTCTTCATGGCGGCTGGCGCCTGGGAGTGGGGGCGCTTGAATGGGTGCGGCAATGCAGCCGCCTTGGGCTTGTCGGCTGTGTGTTTGGCCTTATGTGCCGGCAGTTGGTGGGCTGGCTGGCTGGATCGCCCGTTGCCGCTGTTGTGGACGTTGGGCGGCGGGCTGTGGGTGGCATGCACCGCCTGGTTGTTGCGCGCCGGTGTGCCCGGCTGGCCGCTCATTCCCGCGCCTGTGCGCATCGTTTTGGGTGTGCTGGCGCTGTGGCTGGCCTGGCTTGCCGTGGTGCAGGCACGCATCCTCGGTATCAATTTCTTGTTGTCGGTGCTCACCCTGGTGTGGGTGGCTGACATCTTTGCGTATTTTGCCGGCCGGGCTTTTGGCCTGCGCTTTACCCGCAACAAGCTGGCACCCTCCATCAGCCCTGGCAAAAGCTGGGAGGGGGTTTGGGGCGGTCTGGCGGGGGTGTTGTGCCTGGCCGTGGCCTGGGTTGCGGCTGACCGTTATTTCCAGGCGGACGTCGCCAGTTTTTATACCCGCCTGTATTCCGCTGGCTGGTGGTTCCTGGCCATTGCCGTGGTGTTCATGGTGGCCATGAGTGTGGCGGGTGATCTGGTCGAATCGCTGATCAAGCGCAGCGCGGGCGTGAAGGACAGCAGCGGGCTGCTGCCCGGCCATGGGGGCGTGCTTGACCGGGTTGACGCGTTGCTGCCAACGCTTCCGCTGGCGCTGATGCTCACCCGACTTATTTCTGTATGAAGCAAAAAATCACGGTTCTGGGCTCCACGGGGTCCATCGGAAAAAACACGCTCGACGTGGTGGCGAGGCACCCGGATCGCTACGAGGTCTTTGCGCTCAGCGCGGCGACCCAGGTCGATTTGATGCTGGAGCAGTGCGCCCAATTCAAGCCCCGCTTCGCTGTCATGGCGAGCGCTCCCCATGCGCAGTTGCTGGCAGAAAAAATCAAGCAAAATGGGCTTCAAACGTCCGTCCTGCAAGCGCCAGGCGCTCTTGAAATCATAGCGTCGCACGAAGAGGTGGATGCCGTCATGGCTGCCATCGTGGGGGCTGCGGGCTTGTCGCCTTGCCTTGCTGCCGCCCGCGCGGGCAAACGCCTGTTGCTGGCCAACAAAGAGGCGCTGGTGGTGGGGGGTAATGTGTTCATGCGCGCTGTGCGCGAGGGCGGCGCCACCCTCCTGCCCATCGACAGCGAGCATTCAGCCATTTTTCAGTGCCTGCCTGAAGATCCCGCGTGTTGGGCTGAGCGGGTGGACAGCATTTTGCTCACCGCTTCCGGCGGCCCGTTCCGTACCCGTGCGCCAGAGACCTTGGCGCAGATCACCCCCGAACAGGCCTGTGCGCATCCCAATTTCTCCATGGGAAGAAAAATCTCGGTGGACTCCGCCACGATGATGAACAAGGCTTTGGAAGTCATCGAGGCACGCTGGCTTTTTGATTTGGCGCCTGAGCAGATCAAGGTGGTGATCCATCCGCAGCAGATCATCCATTCCATGGTGCAGTTCAAAGATGCGTCCATCCTGGCGCAACTGGGCACGCCCGACATGCGTGTGCCTATCGCTTGCGGTCTGGCCTGGCCCGAACGCATCGAGAGTGGTGCCAGCCGACTGGACTTTGCAGCGCTGGCGGCCCTCACGTTTGAAGAAGCGGATGTCCGGCGCTTTCCTGGACTGCATCTGTCGTGGCAGGCGTTGAACGCCCCAGAAGGCACCACGGCAGTGCTGAACGCCGCGAATGAGGTGGCTGTGGACGCCTTCCTGACGGGCAAACTGCGTTTTGACCATATCCATGCGGTCAACCTTGCAACTTTGGACGCGGTGCAGCCCTCCAAGCCGGATTCGCTGGAGTCCTTGCTGGCGCTGGATGCCGCCGCTCGTGTGGCAGCGCAACGTGCGGCCGCTGCTCTGGCGCTTTGACTGACTGTTTCTTCAGGAGCGTCTCATGCTGACCGTTGTTGCTTTTTTCGTGGCTCTGGGGCTTCTCATCGCCATCCATGAATATGGGCATTACCGGGTGGCGGTTGCCTGCGGTGTCAAGGTGTTGCGCTTTTCGGTAGGGTTTGGCAAACCGCTGTTCACCTGGAAGGGCAAGGGCTCCGATACGGAGTTTGTCATTGGGCTGTTCCCTTTGGGGGGGTATGTCCGCATGCTGGACGAGCGTGAGGCCCCTGTGGATCCTCACGAGCGCCACCTGGCGTTCAACACGCAGCCGCTGCGCTCCCGCGCTGCGATTGTTGCTGCGGGTCCTCTGGCCAACCTGCTGCTGGCTGTGTTGCTGTATTCCATCGTCAATTGGGGTGGAGTGCAGGAGCCCAAAGCCGTGTTATCGAGCCCTGTTGCCGGTTCGGTGGCAGACAAGGCCGGTTTGGTGGGTGGTGAGCTGGTGCGCCGGGCTGCGACGGGCGACGACGAGCTGGTACCGATGCGTTCGTTTGAAGAGCTGCGCTGGGTATTGACCCAAGGCGCCCTGGACGGTGAGCGTGTGCGCCTGGAGCTGCAAAACACCCCCAACAGTTCCCCGCGCGAAGTGGTGATGGATCTGTCTGTGCTGGATGTGCGCGATGCCGATGCCCAGCTCTTCAGGAAAATTGGTGTGATAGCCCCATGGACGCGCCCATCCATCGGTGAAGTCATGCCCGGTGGGGCTGCTGAGCGTGCGGGGCTGCGCAACGGCGACGTGGTGCGCCGGGTTGGCAATACCAATGTGGTGGACGGGATGCAGCTGCGCGAGCTGATTCGCTCGTCGGTGCAAGAGGGCAAAGTGGCTCCACAGATCTGGATGGTGGAGCGCGGTGGGCAGATGCTGGAGTTGGAGGTGGTGCCCGATAACGTCACGGACGGCAGCGTCTCCGTGGGGCGGATCAATGCCTATGTGGGGGATAGCCCCGAGATGGTCGAGGTGGACTACGGGCTGTGGGAGGGGTTGGCCCGGGGCTTTGAGCGTACCTGGGATGTGTCAACTCTCACCTTGCGCATGATGGGGCGCATGCTGACTGGCGAGGCCTCCCTCAAGAACCTCAGCGGCCCTTTGACCATTGCTGACTATGCAGGTCGCTCCGCCGAGATGGGATTGATGCAGTACCTTGCCTACCTCGCGCTCATCAGCGTGAGCCTGGGCGTGCTGAACCTGTTACCTCTGCCAGTGCTCGATGGAGGGCACCTGATGTATTATCTTTGGGAGGGAGTCACTGGCAAAAGTGTCTCCGACACCTGGATGGAGTACCTCCAGCGTGGCGGCGTGGCAGTGCTTGCCTTGATGATGTCTATCGCTCTTTTTAACGATATCTCCCGATACCTCGCCAAACTTCTGGCCGTATTTGCCTAGCCATATCGGCTTCAGTTCCATTCATGAAAAAACACATCACTCGCCTTGGCGTGCGCACCGCCTCTGCCGTTGCCGCCATGGTATTTGTTGCCAACGCTGCGTGGGCCCTTGAGCCTTTCAAGGTTCAGGACATCCGCGTGGAAGGCCTGCAGCGCGTGGAACCGGGAACCATCTTCGCTTCCATGCCGCTGCGCGTGGGCGACGATTACAACGATGACAAGGGTGCTGCGGCCATCCGCGCGCTGTTTGCCCTGGGGCTTTTCAAGGACGTGCGCCTGGAAGCGTCCGGCAACGTTCTCGTGGTGGTGGTGGAAGAGCGCCCCACCATTGCCGACGTGGAGTTTGCGGGCACGCGTGAATTCGACAAGGAAGTTCTCAAGAAAGCCATGCGGGACGTGGGTCTGACCGAAGGTCGTCCATTCGACAAGGCGCTGGCCGACCGCGCGGAGCAGGAGCTCAAGCGCCAGTACATCAACCGCAGCCTGTACGGCGCTGAAGTCGTCACCACCGTCACGCCCATTGAGCGCAATCGGGTGAACCTGACATTCACGGTGGTGGAAGGCGAGCCCGCACGCATCAAGGAAGTTCGCGTCAACGGCAACAAGGCTTTCAGCGAGTCCACCTTGAAAGGCTTGTTTGACCAGGATACGGGCGGCTGGCTCAGCTGGTACACCAAGTCTGATCGCTACTCGCGCACCAAGCTCAATGCTGACCTGGAAACGCTGCGTTCCTACTACCTGCAGCGCGGCTATCTTGAGTTCCGCGTGGATTCCACACAGGTGGCGATTTCTCCCGACAAGCAGGACATCACCATCACCGTCAACGTTACGGAAGGTGAGCGGTTTGTGGTGGCTGGCGTCAAGCTCGAAGGCAATTACCTGGAGCGTGAAGACGAGTTCAAGTCGCTGGTTTCCATCCGTGCGGGCGAGCCTTACAACGCTGACCAGGTCGCAGAAACCACCAAGGCGTTTTCGGAGTACTTCGGCCGTTTTGGGTTTGCATTTTCGCGTGTCGAGGCGGTGCCAGAAATTGACCGTGAAAACAACCGTGTGACCCTGGTATTGCAGGCCGAGCCTTCACGCCGCGCCTATGTGCGCAAGATCAACGTGAGCGGCAACAACCGCACGCGTGATGAAGTGATTCGCCGTGAATTCCGCCAATATGAAGCAGCTTGGTATGACGGTGAGCGCATTCGCTTGTCCCGCGACCGCGTGGACCGTCTGGGCTTCTTCACTGAAGTGAACGTGGAGACCCAGGATGTACCAGGCGCTCCCGACCAGGTGGATCTCGTGGTCAATGTGACCGAGAAGCCTACCGGTTCGCTGCAATTGGGCGCAGGTTTCTCCAGCGCCGAAAAGGTCGCGCTGTCGTTCGGTATCAAGCAGGAAAACTTCTTTGGCTCGGGCAACTACCTGGGTATCGACGTCAACACCAGCAAGTACCGCCGTACCCTGGTGTTCAGCACCACCAATCCCTATTTCACCCAGGACGGCATTTCGCGCACGGTGGATTTGTACTACCGCACCGACAAGCCTTATGAAGACCAGGGCGGTAACTACGAGCTGGTGACCACGGGTGCGTCGATGCGCTTTGGTATCCCGTTCAGTGAGACGGACACGGTCTTCTTTGGTGGTGGCTTTGAGCAGACCCAGATCAAGGCAGGTACCAATATCCCAGCCACCTATCTGGCCTATGCCAATACGTATGGCGCTACCAGCAACTCCATCCCCCTGACCGTTGGCTGGTCGCGCGACGACCGTGACAGCGCCTTGGCGCCTAACTCCGGGCGTTACCAACGTCTGAACTCGGAGTGGTCCGTGGCGGGTGATGCGCGCTATGTGCGGGGCAACTACCAGTACCAGCAGTACATCCCGCTGAACAAGCGCTTCACCGTGGCGTTCAACGGGGAACTGGGCTACGGCAAGGGGCTGAATGGCCGCCCGTTCCCGGTGTTCAAGAACTTCTATTCGGGCGGCTTGGGCTCGGTGCGCGGCTTCGATCAGGGTACCCTGGGCCCGCGTGACGTGACCGGTGCTTCCTTGGGTGGCCCGAAGAAGGTGACCCTCAATGCCGAGGTGATCGCGCCATTCCCAGGCGCTGGCAATGACCGTACGCTGCGTGTGTTCACATTCGTGGACGTGGGCAATGTGTACGGTGAAAACCAGAAGGTGACTTTCAGCGACATGCGAGCCTCTGCAGGGCTCGGTTTGAGCTGGATCTCGCCCTTGGGGCCGCTGCGCCTTGCGTTTGCCCAGCCAGTGCGTAAGTTCGCTGGCGATAAAATCCAGAAACTGCAATTCCAGATTGGAACGTCTTTCTAATGAAATCCCTTTTCCGCCATACATCTTTGGCCCTGTTGATCGGTACTGCTGCGTTGGCCACTTCGGTCCAGGCGCAAGAGTTCAAGGCAGGTTTTGTCAATACGGATCGCATCTTCCGTGAAGCCAACACAGCCAAGACAGCGCAAGCCAAGCTGGAGCAGGAATTCGCCCGCCGCGAGAAAGAACTGGTGGACATCGGCAATTCCCTGAAGTCCGCCACCGAGAAGTTCGAGCGCGAAGCGCCCACGATGGCTGAGAGCCAGCGCACGACGCGCCAGCGCCAGCTGGTGGACCAAGACCGCGACTTCCAACGCAAGCGCCGTGAGTTCCAGGAAGACCTGAGCGCCCGCAAGAACGAAGAGCTGGCACAGGTGCTGGAACGCGCCAACCGGGTTGTCAAGCAGGTGGCCGAGGCTGAGAAGTACGACGTCATCCTGCAAGAAGCCGTCTACATCAACCCCAAGCACGACATCACCGACAAGGTGATCAAGGCTTTGAATGCGGCCAAATAGTTGGACGCAGCAGGTGGTGGCGTGAGCTTGCTACTGGGGCACATCGTTGATGTGCTGGGGGGCTCGCTGGAGGGCGGTGCAAATGACACCCCCATCCACCGCATAGCGCCACTGGAGTTTGCGGGGCCGGGTGACATCAGTTTTCTGAGCCACCCGCGCTACCAACAACAACTGGCCGCCTCACAGGCGGCCTGTGTCATTGTGGCGCCCGCCATGCGCGATGCCGCCTTGGCGCGTGGCGCATGCATCGTGGTGGACAACCCCTACGTGTATTTCGCACGGGTCACGCAGCTTTGGAAGCAGCGGCACATGCCTGCGCGTAGCGCGGGGGTCCACCCCAGTGCTGTGGTAGATCCCTCGGCGCAAATTCACCCTACGGCGACTGTCGGGCCCCTGTGCGTGGTCGAACGCGGCGCTGTGGTAGGTGAAGGCTCGGTGCTCACCTCTAGGGTCACGCTGGGCGAAAACTGCCAGGTCGGTGCGCGTTGCCTGCTGCATCCGGGGGTGGTCATCGGCGCAGATGGTTTTGGCTTTGCTCCCCACCAGGGGGCTTGGGTCAAGATCGAACAGCTGGGGGCCGTGCGCATTGGTGACGATGTGGAAATCGGCGCCAACACGTGCATTGATCGTGGAGCTCTGCAGGACACGGTGATTGAAGACGGTGTGAAGCTCGACAATCTGATCCAGATCGGGCACAACGTGCGCATCGGTCGCCACTCGGCCATGGCCGGGTGCGTGGGGGTGGCGGGCAGTGCAACGATTGGCGCCCACTGCACCGTGGGTGGCGGCGCCATCGTGCTGGGTCACCTGGAGCTGGCGGACAACGTGCACGTGTCGGCGGCAACGGTGGTGACCCGCTCGCTCACGCGGGCAGGCCAGTACACGGGCATGTTCCCCATCGACGACAATGCGAAGTGGGAAAAGAACGCTGCAACACTGAAACAACTGCACAGTCTGCGCGAGCGCATCAAGGCGCTTGAGCAGGCTCTTAAAGCAGCATGAACGGAAGAACAACTCGATGATGGATATTCACGCAATTCTCAAGCAACTGCCCCACCGCTACCCGTTTTTGCTGGTGGACCGTGTGCTTGAGCTCCAGCGCAATGAGCGCATTCTGGCCATCAAGAATGTGACCTTCAACGAGCCATATTTCATGGGCCATTTCCCAGGCCGCCCTGTGATGCCCGGGGTGCTGATTCTGGAAGCCCTGGCCCAGGCTGCGGGCCTGCTGGCGTTTGATGCCATGGGCCAGGTACCGGATGAGAACAACATCTACTACTTCGTCGGCATTGATGGTGCGCGCTTCAAGCGGCCCGTGGAGCCCGGTGATCAGCTGCACCTTGAGATCACGATCGATCGCGTGCGCGCCGGTATCTGGAAGTTCAAGGGCGTGGCCCGCGTGGGCGACGAAGTGGCTTGCGAAGCCGAGCTGATGTGCACCATGCGTGCCGTGGGTTGATGTTGACCGACCGTGAGCAATATCCACGCAACCGCCATCGTTGACCCCGCCGCCCGTATTGACCCTACGGCGACGATTGGGCCCTATGCGGTGATTGGCCCTGAGGTTTCCATCGGCGCGCGCACTACGGTGGGCGCCCACTGTGTGATCGAGGGGCGCACCACCATCGGTGATGACAACCGGATCTTCCAGTTCGCTTCGCTGGGCGCGCAACCGCAAGACAAAAAATATGCAGGTGAGCCGACCGAACTGGTCATCGGCCACCGCAACACCATTCGCGAGTTCTGCACGTTCAATACCGGCACCGTGCAAGATCGTGCGGTTACGCGGGTGGGGGACGACAACTGGATCATGGCCTACGTGCACATTGCGCACGATTGCCAGGTGGGTAACCAGACCACCCTCGCCAACAACACGACCCTGGCAGGCCATGTGGACGTGGGCGACTGGGCCACGGTGGGCGGCCTCACGGGCGTGCTGCAACGCATGCGCATTGGCGCCCACACCATGATCGGCTTTGCAAGCCACGTGGGCAAAGATGTGCCGCCCTTCATGGTGGTGGACGGCAACCCGCTGGCTGTGCGCGGTGTCAACCTGGTGGGTTTGCGCCGCCGCGCTTTCTCCGATGAGCGCATTGCGGCCATCCGCGAAATGCACAAGCTGCTGTACCGCCAGGGCCTGACGCTGGAGCAGGCGCGCGCCGCCATCATGGCGCTGCCCGAGAAGATGCCGCAGGCGCGGGACGATGTGGCGCTGATGGACGCCTTCATCGCAGGCTCCAGCGCAGGCATTGCCCGCTGAGGGGGTGTTGATGGCATCCCATCCTCGCATCGCAATGGTGGCGGGCGAGGCCTCTGGCGATTTGCTGGCAGGCCTGCTGCTCGATGGCCTACAGGCCCGCTGGCCTGAACTACAAGCCAAAGGTATTGGTGGCCCTCAGATGGCCCGCCGGGGCTTTGAATGCCTGTGGCCCAGCGAAAAACTGGCCGTGCATGGCTACAGCATGGAAGTGCTGCGCCGCCTGCGCGAGTTGCTGGGCATTCGCAAACAACTGCGCGAGCGATTGCTGCGTGAACGCCCAGGGGTATTCATTGGCGTGGACGCCCCGGATTTCAACCTGGGGCTGGAGGCAGACCTGCGCGCTGCGGGCATCAAAACGGTGCACTTTGTGTGCCCTTCGATCTGGGCCTGGCGCGCGGAGCGGGTGGAGAAAATCCGGCGCAGCGCCGACCATGTCTTGTGCATCTTCCCTTTCGAGCCTGAATTGCTGGCCAGGCACGGTATTGCGGCGACCTACGTGGGGCATCCGCTGGCCAACGTCATCCCCCGGGTGCCAGACCGCGCTGGTGCGCGCGCCGCACTGGGCTTTGCCCCTGAAGACGAGGTGCTGGCCATTTTGCCGGGCAGCCGCTCGGCCGAGGTGCAGTACATTGCTCCACCCTTCTTTTCAGCTGCAGCGCTTATCCATAAAACGCGGCCCGCTACAAAATTCATAGTACCTGCCGTTCCGTTGTTGCAGGCGCGTATCGAGCAACTGGTGCGCTCTGCCGGGCTGGAGGGGATCGTGCGCGTAGTCACCGGGCAATCCCACACGGTGCTGGCGGCATGCGATGCGACCCTGATTGCCAGCGGCACTGCCACGCTGGAGGCCGCGCTGTTCAAGCGCCCCATGGTCATCGGCTACCACATGCACCCTGTGAGCTGGTGGCTCATGCGCCGCAAGCAACTGCAGCCTTGGGTGGGCTTGCCCAACATCCTGTGCGGTGAATTCGTGGTGCCTGAGTTGATTCAGGACGCTGCCACTCCCGAGGCCCTGTGCGCGGCCACCCTGCAATGGCTGCAGGCCCGAGAAAACCAACCCGAAAAAATCCAGGCCCTGGAGCAGCGCTTTGATGCCCTGCACGAAAGCCTGCAACGAAACACCTCCCAACTAGCCGCCCATGCGATCGAAAAAGTCCTCGCTGCCTGAGCAGGTCAGTTTGCCCTGGCACCCGCCCGGCCTGGTTGCGGGTGTGGACGAAGCTGGGCGCGGTCCGCTGGTGGGCCCCGTGGTGGCTGCGGCCGTCATCCTCGACGATCTGCGTCCGATTGCTGGCCTGGCGGATTCGAAAAAGCTCACCGAAGCCCGGCGCGAAAAGCTGTTTGATGAAATCCGTGCCAAGGCCTTGTGCTGCAGCATTGCCGAGGCCAGCGTGGAAGAAATCGACCAGCTCAACATCCTGCAAGCCACCATGCTGGCCATGCGCCGTGCGGTGCAGGGCCTGCGCCTGAAGCCCGTGATGGTGCTGGTCGATGGCAACCGCATTCCCACGCTGGACATCCCGGCCGAGGCCATCGTCAAAGGCGATGCATTGGTGCAGTCCATTTCTGCGGCGTCCATCTTGGCCAAGGTGCACCGTGACCGCTGGTGCCGCCAGGTGCACGAGCAGTACCCGCAATATGGTTTTGCCGGACACAAAGGTTACGGCACCGCAGCCCACATGGCGGCGCTGCAAGCCCATGGGGCTTCGATCTATCACCGTCGCTCCTTTGCGCCAGTGGCCAAGGTGCTGGCTTCGGCCGCAGAAAGAACGCCTGCATGACATCCTCCGCCGTCACCCTGATCCAGTCGCGCGACAACGCGTTGGTCAAAGACCTGCGCCGCCTGGCGCAAGACACCACGGCTTACCGCAAGCAAGGCCGGGTCTGGCTGGAGGGTGACCACCTCTGCCGCGCCGCGCTGGAGCGTTCCGTGCGCCCGGCCATGGCCGTTTTTTCAGAGTCTTATTGGCCGCAATGGCAGCATGAGAAAGCGCTGACAGCTATCAAAATCGTAGTGATGCCAGATGCGCTTTTCAAGGACATCAGCGGGCTGGAATCGCCGGCGGGCATGGGCTTTCTTTGGGATCTGCCTGCTGCGCAGCCGCTGGACGCGATGGCCGCCACGGTCGTGCTGGATCGCGTGCAGGATGCGGGCAATGTGGGCTCCATCTTGCGCAGCGCCTCTGCGTTTGGCTTTCGGCAGGTGCTGGCCGTCAAAGGCAGTGCGGCCCTGTGGTCGCCCAAGGTGTTGCGCGCCGGCATGGGGGCCCACTTTGCACTGAACCTGGTCGAAGGCGTGAGCGAGGAAGACCTGGCTGCGCTGCAGGTGCCACTGGTGGTGACCAGCTCCCACGGCGGCAGCTACCTGCACCAGGCCGATCTGCCCTGGCCCTGTGCCTGGGTCATGGGGCACGAAGGGCAGGGCGTGGCCCCGTCGCTGGAAGCCCGCTCATCCTTGCGCATCCGCATCGCGCAACCTGGCGGTGAAGAGTCTTTGAACGTGGCGGCAGCGGCAGCCATCTGCCTGCACGCCAGCGGGGCAGCGCGTTGAAGTAACGGCCCTTGCCCAGGCACCGCACAGTGCAAATCACGGTTTTGTTACCGGAAATCCATGTTGCGGCGCATCATTTTGCATCGTGGTTTAGAGGTGTGCGGGTATAATCGGGGGCTTTTCTCGCAACAGCGTCGCCCGACCGCACCCAAAGCAATAACCCATCTGAGAGCAGCCATTGGCACTCGCCCTGCGAGTGGCTAGCAGGCGCCGGGCGACCGTAACCATCCGGAGAACCCAGTGCTTTTGTCTATCCAGGGAACCTTCCCGCCCGCCATCCTGGCGCTCGCAGACGGCACGGTCTTTATCGGCAATTCGATCGGTGCCACCGGCACCACCGTCGGCGAAGTGGTTTTCAACACCGCTATCACCGGCTACCAGGAAATCCTCACTGACCCCAGCTACTGCCAGCAGATCGTCACCCTGACGTACCCGCACATCGGCAATTACGGGGTCAACGCAGAGGACGTCGAAGCTGACAAGGTCCACGCCGCAGGCCTCATCATCAAAGATCTGCCATTGCTGGCCAGCAACTTCCGCCAGACGGAAACGCTGTCGCAGTACTTGGTGCGCGAGAACACCGTTGCCATCGCCAACATCGACACCCGTAAGCTCACCCGCTTGCTGCGCAGCAAAGGCGCGCAAAACGGCGCCATTGTTGGCCTGGCTGCCGGTCAGGCGGTCACGCAGGCGCTGATCGACGACGCGGTTGCCAAAGCCAAGGCTGCTCCCAACATGGCGGGCCTGGACTTGGCCAAGGTGGTCACTACTGCCCAGCGTTACGAGTGGACGCAGACCGAGTGGAAGCTCGGCTCGGGCTACGGTGAGTTGACTGCCCCCCAGTTCCACGTGGTCGCATACGACTTCGGCGTGAAGAAGAACATCTTGCGCATGCTGGCCGAACGTGGCTGCAAGGTCACTGTGGTGCCTGCAAAGACGCCCGCTGCCGATGTGTTGGCGCTCAACCCCGATGGTATGTTCCTCTCCAACGGCCCTGGCGACCCAGCGCCTTGCGACTACGCCATTGAAGCTGCTCGCACGCTGATGGACAGCGGCGTGCCCACCTTCGGCATCTGCCTGGGCCACCAGATCATGGCGCTGGCCTCCGGCGCCAAGACCTTCAAGATGGCCAACAGCCACCATGGTGCCAACCACCCTGTGAAGGATCTGGATACTGGCCGTGTCAGCATCACCAGCCAGAACCACGGTTTTGCGGTGGACATGGATTCGCTGCCCGCCACGCTGCGCCCCACCCACATCAGCCTGTTTGACGGCACGCTGCAAGGCCTGGAGCGCACCGACAAGCCCGCTTTCTGCTTCCAGGGTCACCCCGAAGCATCGCCCGGCCCGCACGATATCGCCTACCTGTTTGACCGCTTCACCCGCGCGATGCAGGCTGCAAAAGCCGCGTAAGCGGATCGCTCCGAGAAGGTCCTGTCCTATGAAGTTGTTCAGTTTTCCGGCGGCGTCGCTTGAAAAAGCGATCCACAAGCGCATTCTGACCTTGCCCTCTCCTCACAAGGAGTGGTTCACCGAACGCTGGGCGCAAAAGCCCTACAAAAAGGCGTTTGTGGAAAACAAGGCCATGCCGCTTGTGACCCTGGTGGCCAAAGGCAAAACCTGGGACGACGCCACGTTTGCCGAAGCCATGCAGGACTGGGACGTCACCTTTTATGAGGCCGAAGCCGAGGTGCTGCGCCCGCTGATCCAGGGCGACGGTCTTTTGCAGCTGATGCAAAAGAACCTGCCGCCCGAGCGCGTGCAGGCCCTTCTCGACAAGCTGACACTGCGGCGCGACGCGATTGCCGCCGCCTCCACCACCAGCCCGGAGGCCCCTGCCTCCCAGGGCCAATGAACGCCGCACCATGCCAAAACGTACCGACATAAAAAGCATTCTCATCATCGGCGCTGGCCCGATCATCATCGGCCAGGCCTGTGAGTTCGACTACTCCGGCGTGCAGGCCTGCAAGGCCCTGCGCGAAGAAGGCTACAAGGTCATCCTGATCAACAGCAACCCTGCCACGATCATGACCGACCCGGCCACCGCCGACGTCACCTACATCGAGCCCATCACCTGGCAGACGGTCGAGAAGATCATTGCCAAGGAACGCCCCGATGCCATATTGCCCACCATGGGTGGCCAGACCGCGCTGAACTGCGCGCTGGACCTGTGGCGCAACGGCGTGCTCGACAAGTACAAAGTCGAGCTGATCGGTGCCACACCCGAAGCCATCGACAAGGCCGAAGACCGCCTGAAGTTCAAGGACGCCATGACCAAGATTGGTCTGGGCTCTGCACGTTCGGGCATTGCGCACAGCATGGAAGAAGCCTGGGCGGTGCAGAAGAACGTGGGTTTCCCCACGGTGATCCGTCCCAGCTTCACGCTGGGTGGCACAGGCGGCGGTATTGCCTACAACCCCGAAGAGTTTGAGACCATCTGCAAGCGCGGCCTGGAAGCCTCGCCCACCAACGAGCTGCTGATCGAAGAGTCGCTGCTCGGCTGGAAGGAATACGAGATGGAAGTGGTGCGCGACAAGGCGGACAACTGCATCATCATCTGCTCCATCGAGAACTTGGACCCGATGGGCGTGCACACGGGCGACTCGATCACCGTGGCCCCAGCGCAGACGCTGACCGATAAGGAATACCAGATCATGCGCAACGCCTCTTTGGCGGTGCTGCGTGAAATTGGTGTGGACACCGGCGGCTCCAACGTGCAGTTCTCGGTGAACCCGAAGGACGGCCGCATGATCGTCATCGAGATGAACCCACGCGTGTCGCGTTCGTCGGCGCTGGCTTCCAAGGCCACGGGCTTCCCGATTGCCAAGGTCGCGGCCAAGCTGGCCGTGGGCTACACGCTCGATGAACTCAAGAACGAAATCACGGGCGGCGCCACGCCTGCATCGTTCGAGCCATCGATTGACTACGTGGTTACCAAGATTCCGCGCTTTGCGTTCGAAAAATTCCCTACGGCCGACAGCCGCCTGACCACACAGATGAAGTCTGTGGGCGAGGTCATGGCCATGGGCCGCACCTTCCAGGAATCCTTCCAGAAAGCCCTGCGCGGCTTGGAAGTGGGCGTGGACGGCATGAACGAGAAAACCCAGGACCGCGAGACGCTGGAAAAAGAGCTGGGCGAGCCCGGCCCCGAGCGCATCTGGTACGTGGGCGATGCGTTTGCCATGGGCCTGTCGGTGGACGAGGTGCATGACCTCACCAAGATCGACAAGTGGTTTCTTGTGCAGATCGAGCAGATCGTGAAGATCGAGCTGGACATCGACAAACTGGTGGCTGAAAAAGGCGAGGGCGCTTTGGCCGCACTGGACGCTGGCACGCTGCTCACCCTCAAGCAAAAGGGCTTCTCGGATCGCCGCTTGGCCAAGCTGCTCAAGACCACCGAAAAGGCGGTGCGTGAAGCACGCCGTGCACACCAGGTGCGCCCTGTGTACAAGCGCGTGGACACCTGTGCCGCAGAGTTCGCCACCAACACGGCGTACCTGTATTCGACCTACGAGGCTGCGCCTTACGGCGCCGCCGCGGAATGCGAAGCCGCACCCACCGGCAACAAGAAGATCATGGTGCTGGGCGGTGGCCCGAACCGCATCGGTCAGGGCATCGAGTTCGATTACTGCTGCGTGCATGCCGCGCTTGCCATGCGCGAAGACGGCTATGAAACCATCATGGTCAACTGCAACCCGGAGACCGTGTCCACCGACTACGACACCTCCGACCGCCTTTACTTCGAGCCCGTTACGCTCGAAGACGTGCTGGAGATCGTGGACAAGGAAAAGCCGGTCGGCGTGATCGTGCAGTACGGCGGCCAGACGCCGCTCAAGCTTGCTTTGGGTCTCGAAGCCGAAGGCGTACCAATCATCGGCACCACGCCCGACATGATTGACGCCGCCGAAGACCGCGAGCGCTTCCAGAAGCTGTTGCACGACCTGGGTCTGAAGCAGCCACCGAACGCCACGGCCCGCACCGAGGCCGAAGCTCTGGAAAAGGCAGCCGCTTTGGGCTACCCCCTCGTGGTGCGCCCCAGCTACGTGCTGGGTGGCCGCGCGATGGAAATCGTGCACGAGCAGCGCGACCTGGAGCGCTACATGCGCGAAGCCGTCAAGGTAAGCAACGACTCGCCCGTGCTGCTGGACCGCTTCCTGTCCAACGCCATCGAGTGCGATGTGGACTGCGTGCGTGACTCCGCTGGTGTCACCTTTATCGGTGGCGTGATGGAGCACATCGAGCAGGCAGGGGTGCACAGCGGTGACTCCGCCTGCTCGCTGCCCCCGTACTACCTGTCGCAGCCGACCATCGACGAGATCAAGCGCCAGACTGCGGCTATGGCGGCCGGCCTGAATGTGGTGGGTCTGATGAACGTGCAGTTCGCCATCCAGGAAGTGGACGGCAAGGACGTGATCTACGTGCTGGAAGTGAACCCCCGCGCCTCGCGCACGGTGCCGTTCGTTTCCAAGGCCACTGGCATCCAGTTGGCCAAGGTGGCGGCACGTTGCATGGCCGGCCAAACCCTGGCTTCGCAAGGCATCACCAAGGAAGTCACACCGCCATACTTCAGCGTGAAGGAAGCCGTGTTCCCGTTCGTCAAGTTCCCTGGCGTGGACACCATCCTCGGCCCCGAGATGAAGTCCACCGGTGAAGTGATGGGCGTGGGCAAGACCTTTGGCGAAGCCTTCGTGAAGAGCCAGCTGGGCGCGGGCACCAAGCTGCCTACCTCAGGCAAGGTGTTCCTCACGGTGAAGAACAGCGACAAGCCACGCGCGGTGGACATCGCCCGCCAGCTGGTGGCTCTGGGCTTTGAACTGGTGGCCACCAAGGGTACTGCAGCCGCGATTGCCGAGGCTGGCGTGCCTGTGGCAGTGGTGAACAAGGTGACTGAAGGCCGTCCGCACATCGTGGACATGATCAAGAACAACGAGATTGTCATGGTCATCAACACGGTGGAAGAGCGCCGCAACGCGATTGCGGATTCGCGTGCGATCCGTACCTCGTCGCTGCTGGCCCGAGTGACAACTTTCACCACCATTTTTGGTGCCGAGGCGGCTGTCGAGGGCATGAAGTACCTGGACAAACTCGATGTGTATTCTGTGCAGGAACTGCATGCCCAGCTGGCAGCCTGACCGGGTTTTCGCGGTGGCTTTTGCTGCCGCAAACACGGCATAATCGCCGCTGAACAAACACCGCCGCGCGGCAACGTGCGGCGGTTTCCTTTTTAGGGTCGTCCATGTCTGCAGGCTGTTGGGCCTTGCGGGCGGAACCTATTGCTGCAGCCCATTCAATTGGGCTGCATTTGACTTATGGAGAGTGACAAGAATGGCCACCATTCCAATTACCAAGCGCGGCGCTGAAAAGCTCAAGGAAGAGCTGCACCGCCTCAAGACCATCGAGCGTCCCGCCGTGATCACGGCCATTGCCGAAGCCCGTGCGCAAGGCGATTTGAGCGAAAACGCCGACTACGATGCCGCCAAGGATCGCCAAGGCTTCATCGAAGGCCGCATTCAGGAGATTGAAGGCAAGCTCTCCGTCGCCCAGGTGATCGACCCCAGTGCCGTGGATGGCGGCGGCAAGGTGGTGTTTGGTGCCACGGTCGAGCTGGAGGATGAAGATACGGGCGACCTGGTGAAGTACCAGATCGTGGGGGAAGATGAGGCGGATCTGAAGCAGGGCCTCATCAACATTTCCAGCCCCATTGCCCGCGCGTTGATCGGCAAGGAAGAGGGCGACACCGCTGAAGTGCAGGCGCCCGGCGGTATCCGCCGCTACGAGGTCGTCGCGGTCAGCTACGTGTGAGGCCAGGGCTGTGACAGGGCGCCTTTCATTCCTGGCCGCCGCCTTGTGGTGGGGCAGCCTCACCACGGTGGGGCTGCTGGTGGTGCCCTTGTTGTTTGCACACCTGCCCACGCCCGCGATGGCGGGAACCATGGCTGCCAAGCTGTTTGCGGCGCAGACCTGGGTGTCCGTCTGCTGCGCTTTGCTCCTGTTACTGCTTTCAAGGCCAAAAGGGGTTGTAGCGCTCTATCCATGGGCGCAAGCAGCTATGCTTTTCATAGTGGGTGGCATGCTGCTTGCCTTGGTGTCGCAATACGGTGTGGCCCCTCGCATCGTGGCGAGGCAGGATTTACGGCTTTGGCACACCGTGGGTTCGGTGCTGTATGGCTTGCAGTGGATGTGTGCTTTGGTGGTGCTACTGAAGATGCGACTGCTGGGTGCGGTATTGCACGACAGTGCCCTGCTGCCGTCGGGCAGCCCCGATGACCCGGCTGGTGCTTGATACACCTTTGCACCAGTAGGCTTGGAGCCATAAAAAAACCGCCGTTCAGGCGGTTTTTTTGGTGAGTTTCATCAACTCATTCTTTCCAGTGCTCTGCAACCCAGGTGGCAGGCTTGATGTAACGGAACCTGCGGTTGCGTCGCCCTGCCAGTGCGTCAGGCGGGTTGCATTCACCATGAAAAATCACGATGCGCGCATCCGGTGGCACAAACGGCGCCTTCCAATAGTTGGTGGGCCAGGCAGGAATGCCGTGGTATTTGAAGCTGGGACACCAGCTTGCAGGCCAGTACTGCAACTTGCCTTGCTTGTGCAAAAAGTCCGACAGGTAGGCCTGCTCATTGCGGAACTTCTGGCGAATTTCGGCAAAGTGGCCGCGAAAGTATTCAAGCACGTCGGGGTGCGCGCCCAATTCAAAACGGTACACCGACGAATTGCCGGTAATGCGCCATGGGCGCTTGTAATCGTGAATGATCAGGAACTCGCCCGGCTGGGTAAAAAAGTCATCCAGGCTTCCGGTGACGACCACGTCTACGTCCAGGAACAGGGCGGTGCCTCGCAGGCCGTAAAGGTCTGCGCTGAAGGTGACGAGCTTGGTCCAGCCACGCTCTGGAATGCCGGGGGGCAAATCCAGAGGAGGAATGGGCTTGCATTCCACTTCGCTGCGAATGCCGCTGGCATCATCGGTCAGGCATACAAACCGAAAGTCGCCGCTCAGGTGGCGGCGAACCATGGCGTACAGCCGGTTGACGTATTCGGGGCCGTACTTCTTGCCCCACTTCATGCAGATGATGTGGCGCTCGTGACCCGCTTGTCCGTGTCCTGGCATGGGGTCAGTCGGCTTGACGCTTTTTGATGGACTTCTGCTTGGGCTTTGCGCGCTTGATCTGGCCGCCAGACGTCAGGCGTTGGTTGCCCAGCACGCGCAGCTGTTTGATTTCAGGGCGCTGGCCGCCACGTTTGCTGAATTTGAGCACCTTCACATCGCGGGGGCCGGGCATACGGTCTTCGTCCACGGTGCGTTCCTTGGGAGGAATGGGGCGCCAAAACACCAGCAGCTTGCCGATGTGCTGGATGGGGGCGGCATTGAGTTCAGCGGCCAGTTCCTGGTACATCAGTTCGCGGGCGGCGCGGTCGTCACCAAACACGCGAACCTTGATCAAACCATGGGCATTCAGGGCTGCATCGATTTCTTTTTTGACCGCAGGGGTCAGGCCATCTCCACCGACAAGGACCACAGGGTCCAGATGGTGGGCATTGGCGCGGTGTTCCCGGCGCTCTGCGGGAGTCAATTGAATTTGGGGCATGGCCGTATTATCGAGGCAGGAAGAAAAATGCAATGAAAGTAAAAACCCAAAGCAAGAAGGTCAACAAGGCATGGCTCAACGACCATGTCAACGACACCTATGTCAAATTGGCCCAGAAAGAGGGTTACCGTGCCCGTGCGGCCTACAAACTCAAGGAAATTGACGAGCAGCTTGGCCTGATCAAACCCGGGTACACCGTGGTCGATCTGGGCTCTACCCCCGGGGCCTGGAGTCAATATGTGCGTCGCCGCTTGTCCCCGTCAGGTGCGGCGGCGGGGCAACTCAATGGGTGCATCATTTCGCTGGACATCTTGCCCATGGAGCCCATTGAAGGTGTCACGTTCCTGAACGGCGATTTTCGTGAGCCCGAAGTCCTAGAAAGACTGGAGCAGGCGCTGGCTGGGCGCGTGGTGGATGTGGTGGTGTCTGACATGGCTCCCAATCTGTCCGGCATCGAGTCGGCAGACGCGGCGCGCATTGCGCATCTGGTGGAGCTGGCGGTGGATTTTGCGTGTGCCCACCTCAAGCCTGATGGCGCATTGGTGGTGAAGCTGTTTCATGGCAGTGGGTACAGCGATCTGGTGAATTTGTTCAAGCAGACCTTCAAGGTGGTAAAGCCCTTGAAGCCGAAAGCATCGCGGGATAAATCCTCCGAAACTTTTCTGGTGGGCATGGGGCTCAAAGCCAAGTCATAGCATTTGGTGCGTTTCCGGTCTTGAGGCATGGGGCTTGGGAACAAAATGGAGCTCCAACTTGCCTCAGGTCAATTCAGGGCGCAGACTTCACCCAATTTCCACACGGCGCCCATGGGTCCAGGGGGGGATAAACAGGTGGCCGCGCCTTGAAAGACCTAAAATCACCCAAAGCTACTGCCGTACTGGCAACTAGCCATTCTTCTCCCTTGTAACTGGAGTTCCGCTTGAACAATCAGTGGTTTTCGAAATTTGCCGTGTGGCTGGTCATCGCCATGGTGTTGTTCACGGTATTCAAACAGTTTGATACCCGAGGCAGCGCCGGTGCGACGACGGTGGGCTATTCCGAATTTCTGGATGAAGTTCGCAACAACCGCATCAAGAGCGCCGTCATCCCGGAGGGACTGAGCGGCGGCGAAATCATCGCCACCACCACCGATGATCGAAAGATCCGCACCAATGCTTCCGTGCTGGATCGCGGACTCGTGGGTGATCTCATTGAGCACAAGGTCAAGTTCGACGTGAAGCCTCGCGAAGAGGGTTCTCTCTTGATGACGTTGCTGGTCAGCTGGGGGCCAATGCTGTTGTTGATCGGCGTATGGATTTACTTCATGCGCCAGATGCAAGGCGGTGGCAAGGGTGGTGCTTTCAGCTTTGGCAAAAGCAAAGCCCGCATGCTGGACGAGAACACCAACCAGGTCACGTTTGCTGATGTGGCTGGCTGCGACGAGGCAAAGGAAGAGGTCAAAGAAGTTGTGGATTTCTTGAAAGACCCGCAAAAATTCCAAAAGTTGGGTGGTCGTATTCCACGCGGTTTGCTGCTGGTGGGCCCTCCGGGCACCGGTAAGACTTTGCTCGCCAAGTCCATCGCTGGTGAAGCCAAAGTGCCGTTCTTCAGTATCTCGGGCTCTGATTTCGTGGAAATGTTCGTCGGTGTGGGGGCTGCCCGCGTACGCGACATGTTTGAAAACGCCAAGAAGAATGCGCCCTGCATCATCTTCATCGATGAAATCGATGCCGTAGGTCGCCAGCGTGGTGCAGGCCTGGGTGGCGGTAATGATGAGCGTGAGCAGACTCTGAACCAGATGCTGGTCGAGATGGACGGTTTCGAAACCAACCTCGGCGTGATCGTCGTGGCTGCGACCAACCGCCCCGACATTCTCGATGCTGCATTGCTGCGCCCAGGCCGTTTTGACCGCCAGGTCTATGTCACGCTGCCTGACATTCGGGGTCGTGAGCAGATCTTGAACGTGCATATGCGCAAGATTCCAGTGGGCCAAGATGTGGCGCCTGCCATCATCGCCCGTGGCACGCCCGGTATGAGCGGAGCCGATTTGGCCAATCTCTGCAACGAAGCTGCCCTCATGGCTGCGCGTCGCAATGCGCGCACTGTGGAAATGCAGGACTTTGAAAAGGCCAAGGACAAAATCCTCATGGGGCCAGAGCGCAAGAGCATGGTCATGCCAGAGGAAGAGCGCCGCAACACGGCTTACCACGAAGCGGGCCACGCGTTGATTGGCAAGCTGCTGCCCAAGTGCGACCCCGTGCACAAGGTCACCATCATTCCCCGTGGTCGAGCCCTGGGTGTGACGATGAGCCTGCCGGCTCAGGACCGCTACAGCTATGACCGTGAGTACATGCTCAACCAGATCAGCATGCTGTTTGGTGGTCGTATCGCCGAAGAAGTGTTCATGAACCAGATGACCACTGGTGCCAGTAACGACTTCGAGCGAGCCACCCACATCGCGCGTGATATGGTGACCCGTTACGGTATGACGGAAGCGCTGGGCCCCATGGTTTATGCCGAGAACGAAGGCGAAGTGTTTCTGGGTCGCTCGGTAACCAAGACCACCAGCATGAGTGAGCAGACCATGGAAAAGGTGGACAGCGAGGTGCGTCGCATCATTGATGAGCAATACAACCTTGCTCGCCGCCTTATTGAAGAGCACAGCGACAAGATGCATGCAATGGCCAAGGCCCTCTTGGATTGGGAGACCATCGACAGCGAACAGCTGGATGACATCATGGCTGGTAAAGAACCGCGTCCTCCGAAGGACTGGACTCCCCGCACTCCCTCCTCGGGCGGTGATGGGTCTGGAGGCGGAACCCCAGCCGTAGCGGCAGACACGGCACCCACCGTAGCCTGATAGGCTACTGAAACCAAGAACGGGGCTTTTGCCCCGTTTCTTTTTGACTGTTTCATTACAGTCGTGAACGCATGAACTGGCAAACTTCCCGCTTCTCCATTGCTCTGGATCGCCCCTTGGTCATGGGTATCGTCAACGCAACGCCTGACTCTTTTTCGGATGGAGGGCGTTACGCTCATTCCGCTCGGGCGTTGCAGCATTGTGAGCAACTGATCAAGGACGGGGCCGATATCTTGGATATCGGCGGCGAGTCCACGCGCCCGGGCAGTCCAGCAGTGGGTTTGGAAGAAGAGTTGGCGCGTGTATTGCCTGTGGTGCGCGGTGCGGTATCGATGGGTGTTCCCGTTTCCGTTGATACCTACAAGCCTGAGGTGATGCAGGCGGTGCTTGACTTGGGCGCCGACATCATCAACGACATCTGGGCGCTGCGTCAGCCGGGTGCACAGGCGGTCGTGGCTTCGCACCCTGCTTGCGGTGTCTGCCTGATGCACATGCACCGCGATCCGCAGACCATGCAAGCCTCGCCCATGGATGGCGACATTGTTCTTCAGGTGCGGCGCTTCCTGCAGGAGTCTGCAGAGTCACTGCGCGCGATGGGCGTACAGCCAGGTCGCATCGTGCTGGACCCTGGAGTGGGTTTCGGTAAAACAGTGGAGCAAAATTTCTCGCTTCTGGCACACCAGGCGGAGTTTTTGGCTGACGGTTACCCCTTGCTGGCAGGGTGGTCGCGCAAATCTTCGTTAGGAGCCGTGACTGGCCTGGAGGTCGATCAAAGAATGGTGCCCAGCGTTGCCGCAGCCCTGCTGGCGGTAGAGCGTGGCGCGCACATTGTTCGCGTGCATGATGTTCGGGAAACTGCCGCTGCCCTGTCTGTATGGAAGGCCGCGCGTCCGTCAGCGAGTTTGGCGAGGTGAGGGGAAGGCATTGCACAATGCCTTCAAGCACAAGGAAAGCAAAAAAATGACACGCAAGTATTTCGGCACTGACGGTATTCGTGGAACGGTGGGCCAGTACCCCATCACCCCAGATTTTGTATTGCGGCTCGCCCACGCTGTGGGCCGTGTACTGCGCCGTACGGAAGAGCGCCCAACGGTGCTGATCGGAAAAGACACCCGTATTTCTGGCTACATGCTGGAAAGTGCTTTGGAGTCTGGATTCAACTCCGCTGGCGTGGACGTCGTGTTGCTGGGACCGTTGCCTACCCCTGGAGTTGCCTACTTGACGCGTGCGCAGCGTGCAAGCCTGGGTGTGGTCATCAGTGCCAGCCACAACGCCTATCCAGACAACGGTATCAAGTTCTTCAGTGCCCAAGGCACCAAGTTGCCTGACGCCTGGGAGCTGGATGTAGAGGCTGCGCTGGATGAGGCGCCTGTGTGGGCAGATTCTTCCAGCCTGGGCAAGGCGCGCAGACTGGACGATGCAGCAGGGCGATATATCGAGTTCTGCAAAAGCACGTTTCCTCAAGACCTCACCCTGAAGGGTCTCAAAATTGTGGTGGATGCCGCGCATGGCGCCGCGTACCAAGTGGCTCCCAAGGTGTTCCACGAGTTGGGTGCCGAGGTGATTTCCATCGGCTGTGCACCCGATGGTTTGAATATCAACCACGAGGTCGGTGCAACCCACCCTGACGCACTCGTACGCTCCGTGCGCGCGAACCATGCAGATTACGGTGTGGCACTGGACGGCGATGCCGACCGGCTGCAGATGGTGGACGCCACGGGCCGGCTTTACAACGGTGACGAACTGCTCTACCTGATGGCTGCTGACCGTATGGGGCGTGACGAGCACGTGCCAGGGGTTGTCGGTACATTGATGACGAACATGGCGGTTGAGGTCGCGTTAAAGCAACGTGGAGTCCGGTTGGAACGAGCCAAGGTGGGTGACCGCTACGTTTTGGAAGAATTGGCCAAACACCGTTGGGTTCTGGGCGGTGAAGGCTCGGGCCATTTGCTGGCTCTGGACAAGCACACCACCGGAGACGGTTTGGTGAGCGCTTTACAAGTACTGCAGGCCTGCGTTCGTAGCGGCAGCAGCCTGCCCCAGCTCTTGCGGGAGGTTGTCCTTTTTCCGCAAGTGCTTCTCAACGTTCGACTCTTGCCTGGTCAGGACTGGAAGAACAACCCATTGCTATCTGCTGCCATTCGAGAAGTGGAAAACGAATTGGGCGAGTCAGGGCGGGTTCTGATTCGTGCCAGTGGAACCGAGCCCCTGCTGCGCGTAATGGTTGAGGCGCGTGATGCGGAGCAGGCCAACCGCTGCGCTCAGAAACTCGCCGATGCGGCGAAGGCCGGGTGAGTGAGCTGGACTGGGATACGCACTGGGTATGCGCTGCTGGACGGTTGGACTTCGCGGCCGCGCTCGCATAGCACGTGGTGACCATCTACCGCTAAAGCAGTATTGCAATGCTTCAGGGATGACCACCGACCGCGTGAAAATTCTCGTCTTGCTGTAGCTGGCAGCCTCTGTCCTGCTCGCGGTTCAGCTTGTCATCATTCCGCCTCGATATTGCAACAGCGATGTCACGAGGCTCTTTCACACTCAAGCTCAGACATGTCAGGTTGGTGCTCCAGCCTGGCTTCAGATTCTTGGGTCGAACGAAGGAGCCTACTCATGCAAGAGCCCTCACTCAAAGGCTTATTGTCTATTTCAGATACTGCCACCAGTGGCTCCGTTTCTTCCTCTGGATCCAGTAGTGCCACATGGGGTATCGCAAAGCCTGCGTCTGCGGGCATCCAGGTCCGGTGGGCCCGTCACCTTGATGAGGTGAGGCAGGCTCAAAAGCTGCGTTTTGAGGTCTTCGGCTTGGAAATGGGGGCTCGGCTGTCCACCACCGTCCCGGGGCATGACATTGATTTGTTTGATGACTTTTGCGAGCACCTGCTGGTGCTTGACGAAGCCAGCCAGGCGGTGATTGGAACCTACCGCGTCTTGACTCCAGCGCAGGCTCAGCGGGTAGGCAGCACCTATACCGACACCGAGTTTGATCTGACACGCTTGCGCAGTCTGCGCTCCCGGATGGTGGAGCTCGGGCGTAGCTGTGTGCATCCAGACCATCGTCATGGGGGCGTCATCATGGCATTGTGGGGGGCGCTGGCTGACTTCATGGTTCGCAACCAATTGGACACCATGATTGGTTGCGCCAGCATTCCCATGCTGCACAACGGTGTGGTCAGCGGGGATGTGGCCGCGAGCATCTGGCACCAATTGCGCCAAACGCATCTGGCCCCCATCGAATACCACGTTCGGCCTCGCCTGCCTCTGCCGGTGGAGCGGCTTGACAGCTCCATCGCCACAGAACCCCCCGCATTGATCAAAGGGTACTTGCGTCTGGGCGCTCGTGTGCTGGGGGCTCCTGCCTGGGACCCCGATTTCAACACCGCCGATTTGCCCATGCTAATGCGCTTGGGCGATCTACATCCCCGGTATCGCAAGCACTTTTTGGGTGCCTGATGCGTGCGCCCTGGGATTTGCAGGGTGGCTGGGATTCGGGCATGGCATTTCGGCAGCACCAGCTCCCGGACGAGTCGAGCAAAGAGTGCGAACCGGCTCCCCGATATCGGGCCGTGTTCATCTCAGACTTGCACTTGGGAACGCCCGGCTGTCAGGCGGCAGCGTTGCTGGAGTTTTTGCGCCACCACACTTGTGATTCTCTGTACTTGGTGGGAGATATCGTGGATGGCTGGCAGCTGCGCCGTCGCTGGTTTTGGCCGCAGTTGCACAACGACGTCGTACAAAAGTTGCTCAGGCAAGCCAGAAAAGGCTGTCGCATCGTGTTTGTTCCGGGAAACCACGACGAGTTTGCGCGTGCGTTCGAGGGGCACTCCTTTGGGGGCATCCAGGTGGTTAACGAAGCAGTACACACCACTGCCGATGGGCGCAGCCTGTGGGTCATCCATGGCGATTATTTCGACGGGGTGATTCAGTGCGCGAAGTGGCTGGCCTATCTCGGTGACAACCTTTACGAGTTTTCTCTCAAGCTCAACCGTTATCTCAATAGCTTGCGAGCAAGGGCGGGCTTACCTTATTGGTCCTTGTCTGCCTACCTCAAAGGCAAGGTAAAGAAGGCGTTGAACTACGTGACCGATTTTGAGGAAGCCGTGGCTGCCGAGGCGCTTCGCCGAGGGCACCAGGGTGTCGTTTGCGGCCATATTCACCGCGCGGAGATGCGCGAAATTGGCGGTGTGCTCTATTGCAACGATGGCGACTGGGTCGAGAGCTGTACGGCTTTGGTAGAGCACCGTGATGGACGCCTGGAGTTGGTACATTGGCACAAGCACCTGGCGGGCGGATTCACGGCCCCTGTGGGGCAAGAAGGGGTGTCGGCATGAAAATCGCTCTGGTCACAGACGCATGGATGCCCCAGGTCAACGGCGTGGTGACCACGCTGGTGGAGTTGGTGCGACAGCTACAGCAGCGTGAGCATGAGGTGCTGGTCATTCATCCGGGTCTCTTTCGTACGCGCCCATGCCCAGGCTACGCGGGAATTGATCTTGCCGTGCGGCCGTTCAAAAATTTGGCAATCCAATTGGAGGAATGGCGCCCTGATGCCATCCACCTTGCCACAGAAGGCCCCTTGGGTTGGGCCGGGCGCAAGTACTGCATACGCAACGGGCTTTCGTTCACCACGGCTTTTCACACCCGATTCCCCGAAATTTTGCACGCCGCTTTGCGGATTCCGCTTGCCTGGAGCTACGCGTTATTTCGACACTTTCACCGCCCGTCTGCAGGGGTTATGGTTCCCACACGGGAGGTAATGAGCATGTTGGCGCGGCGCGGCTTTCGCCACTTGCGTTCATGGACGCATGGGGTAGATACCCAGTTGTTTCCTTTTGAGCCAGCTACTAAGGTGTCTACCTTGACCGGTCCGCTCGCACATCCAGTGTGTTTGTACGTCGGGCGGGTTTCGTACGAAAAGAACATTGAAGCCTTTTTGCAAATGGAGACGCCCGGTACGAAGGTGGTGTGTGGTGTGGGCCCCCTCGAAGGAGGGTTGCGTGCCCGCTACCCCCACGTGCGGTGGCTGGGAATTCTTGATCGGACAGCGCTGGCTCAGGTGTACGCGAGCGCCGATGTCTTTGTATTTCCGAGTCGGTCTGAAACCTTCGGCCTGGTGATGCTGGAGGCCATGGCCTGCGGAACGCCCGTGGCAGCTTTTCCCGTAGAAGGGCCCAGGGAAGTCCTTGGCGCTCACGAAGGCGCCAAACCCCAGGGTGGGGTGTTAGACGAAGACCTGCTTCAAGCATGTCAGCAAGCGCTGCGGGTACCGCGCCATGAAGCCCGTCAGCGTGCCATGCATTTCACCTGGGAGACTGCGGCAGAGCAGTTTTTGGATCATCTCGTGCCAGCAAATGGCTTTGTGACACCCAAAAAATTCGTCACAAAACCTGTCACGCCTTTGTCATCTGAATAGCCAATACTGCGCTGGATTGATTGCTTCCGATTGCCTTCGCCATGCTTCCTCTGCCCTTGGACAAGCCTTTGAATCAACCCAGACACACAGGTGAGGTAGAGACAGGGGTGCCGGGCGATGGAGGTATGCCAGCGGCAAGCCGTAAAACTTCCGATCTTTTGCCTGTGCTCTTGGATCGGGATCAGAGCATTCTGGCGTTCAATGAACGTGTCTTCGATTGGGCAGCGCGTGCCGACGTACCGCTTTTGGAACGGCTGCGCTATCTGTGCATAGTTTCATCCAACCTGGATGAGTTTTTTGAGGTGCGGGTGGCCCCGCATGTCACGGCAGCCAAGACTGGTGACACCAAAGGCATCTACAGCCCGGCTTCTCTGGAGTCGCTTTCGGCAGCTGTTCACCAACTGGTCATGCGTCAATATGCGCTGTACAACGATGTATTGAGCCCTTCGTTTGCAGCCCAGGGAATTCGCATCGTGCCCCACGGGGAGCGCAGCGCAGTGCAGCGGCGGTGGGTGCAGGAGTACTTTCAAAAAGAGGTACGTCCTCTGCTGATTCCGGTGGGGCTGGATCCCGCCCATCCTTTCCCGCAGGTTGCCAACAAGTCCTTGAATTTCATTGTGCGCCTGCGAGGCCCTGATGCTTTTGGGCGCGAGAACGAGGTCGCCATTGTGAAGGTGCCTCGCTCCCTGCCGCGGCTGGTTCGTCTGCCTGACAAGGTGACACCGACTGGCATGTGCTTTGTCAGTCTGTCCAGCATCGTGCGCGCCCATCTGGATGATTTGTTCCCTGGTCGTGAAGTGACCGAGTTTTCACAGTTCCGTGTGACCCGTCATTCAGACATGGCGCTGGACGAAGAAGACGTGCGCAACCTGCGAACCGCCTTGCGGCAAGGGCTGCAGCAGCGGCATTATGGTCAGGCCGTGCGCCTGGAAGTGTCGGCAGGCTGCTCCGCCTTTTTGTCAGACTTTTTGCTAGAGCAATTTGCGCTGCCACCAGCTACTTTGTTTCGCGTCCCTGGGCCTGTCAATCTGGTGCGGTTGAGTCAGTTGGTGGATTTGGTCAACGATCCAGCATTGCTGTTCCCTCCCTGGAGCGCCTCATGGCCTCGCCAATTGCAATCGGGCGTGTCTATTCTGGAGCAATTGCGTCAGCGGGACGTGCTTATCCACCAGCCCTTCGAGAGCTTTGACGGGGTGCTGGCGTTCCTTCGCGAGGCGGTGAACGACCCCCATGTGCTGGTGATCAAGCAGACGATCTACAGAACGGGCGCTGATTCCGAACTGATGGAGTTGCTGGCGGAAGCGGTGCGCAGGGGCAAGGAAGTCATGGCGGTGGTGGAGCTGAAGGCGCGTTTTGACGAGGAAGCCAACATCAACTGGGCAGAGGCGTTGGAGTCGGTCGGCGCCCAGGTGGTCTACGGTGTTGTCGGGTTGAAGACACACGCCAAGATGCTGCTGGTGACCCGCCGCGAGGGCAACCGTTTGCGCAGGTATGGGCACCTATCTACCGGCAACTACAACGTGCGCACGGCGCGTCTGTATACGGATCTGAGCTATTTGACGGCCGATGAGGAAATCACTGCGGACATGGATGGCGTCTTCAGCCATCTGGCCAGTCAGAATCGTCCGCCCAAGTTGCGCCAGCTGATCTTGGCGCCTTTTCATCTGCAGCGGCGCATGCTGGAAAAAATTGATCAAGTGGCCCAGGCAGCCAGCCGTGGCGAGGATACGCGCATAGTCGTCAAGATGAACGCCTTGACGGACGAGGCCTTGATCCGTGCTTTGGTGAGGGCAGGGCAATGCGGCGTCCGCATTGATCTCATTGTGCGGGGCGCCTGCATGCTGGCCGCCCAGGTTCCGGGCCTGACCGAAAACATCCGCGTGCGATCCGTGATTGGCCGCTTTCTTGAGCATACCCGGGTGTTCTATTTCAGGGTGGCTCAGCAAGAAGACCTGTACCTTTCCAGTGCTGACTGGATGAACCGCAACATGATGCGGCGGGTGGAGCTGGCGTGGCCTGTCAACGATCCAGCCTTGCGCCAGCAGATCATTGACGAGTGTTTGGTGGCCTATTTGCACGATGACCGCGATGCCTGGACCCAGGCGGCCAATGGTGTGTACCAACGGGCGCCACATCCCACGACAGGGCGCGGGGCGCAGAACGCGCTGATGGGGCGCTATGGCCCTGCAGCGTCTGCTGCCGCATGAAGGAGCGCGAATGGACCTGATTTTGTGGCGCCATGCCGAAGCGGAAGAACTGGGTGAGGGAATGGATGACCTGACCCGTGCGTTGACACCGCGCGGTGAAAAGCAGGCGGCGAAGGTGGCGGCTTGGCTGGATCGGCAGTTGCCAGAAGGCCTGAGGGTCATTGCAAGCCCTGCACGCCGTACGGAGCAAACCGCGGCCGCACTAGGCCGTAAATTCAAAATGCGTGCAGAACTGTTGCCAGGTGGCACCGCGCAAGACCTGCTCGACTTGGCCCAATGGCCCAGCGCCCGTGGCTCGGTTCTCATCGTGGGCCATCAGCCTATGCTCGGGCAGGTGATTGCGCAGTTGCTGGGCATGCAAGCGCCAGAATGCGCTGTGCGAAAGGGGGCGGTGTGGTGGCTGCGCCAGCGGCAGCGCCTTGAGCAGAGCCAGACCGTGCTGATGACAGTGCAGTCGGCAGAGTATCTTTGAGTGCAAAGGGCCTGGAAAGACCTCAAAGGCCGGTGAGTCCTCTTTTTCGCCCAACGCCCGTCAGTGTGTGAACAGGACTGGAGTGCCGGGCCAGCTTTTTAACTGGCCCAGACCAGCCCTTGTTACTTCGAGCGCGCTTTGGATGGCGCCTTGGCTTTGGCGGCTGCCTTGCCAGGCTTGACTTGCTCTGTGGCCTCTGGCTCTTTGGTAGGTCGACCGGTCTTGATGGATGGCACAGACTCCAGTGCGGTAAACAACGCTGTGTCTGAAAGACCTGCCAGCAGCTTCAGTCCAGCGCGAAGCAGTTCGCTTTTTTTGACGGGGCGGGAAAGACGCACTGCGCGCTCTTTCAAAGCATCGATGACCGCGTATTCGTCTTTGGGAATGGTGAAGCTGTCCCGCACTAGCTTGGGCTTCTTGGCTTTCACATCTTTAGCGGGGCTTGGCTTGGGGGTAACCGCAGGCTTCTTGACGGGAGTCACTTTGCTGCCTTCTGCCTTGACCACCTTGGGCGTCGTCGCGGCCGGTGGAGTGCTCTTGGGCTTGGCAGCAGCGACGGGCTTTGTCGCCTTGACAGGCTCCTTGTCGGCAACAGCTGGCGTTGTAGCGGATGCAGTGGTCATTAGGTTCTCCTTAAACGGTATAAACAGTTTATACCGTTTAAAGCTTCGCATCAATCAGCCAGCACGCGCAGCTCCCACGGCGTTTTTTGCCAGGCCACCATTTCTTCCTGCAACAAATGCGCTGATTGCGGGAATGCCTGGGGCCATCGCGAAGGTATCTTCAGGGTGAAGGTCCCTGGCTCCATGCGCAACTGCATCTCTGTGATGTCGGGCGCGCGCCTGGCGTGGCACAGCGCTACTGCCAGTCGCAGGCAGATCAATTGCAAAGCAAAGGAGGCGTCCGAAAGATCTGCTTCCAGCTTGCGCACCTTGCCGCGCTGCCCCAGCACCAGGATGCCCAAACGGTGCAGTTCCGGCAAGGCAAAGCCTGCCGCATCGGTGTTGTCCAGGATGTAAGCGCCATGCCGGTGGTAGTCGCTGTGCGAAATACGACACCCCACTTCGTGGAGCTTGGCTGCCCACTCCAGTTTTCTTTCGGCCCTTTCGCTGCCTGGGGCGGCGGCTTGCCTGAACAGCGCGCAGGCCGTGGCTGCCACGCGCTCAGCATGGGCGGTGTCTACTGCGAATCTCTGCATGAGCGCATTCACGGTGGCGGTGCGCAGGTCTGTTTCCGGTTGCTCGCGATCCAGCAAGTCGTAGAGTGCGCCTTGGCGCAATGCTCCTTGAGCCACTTGCATTTCTTCGATTTCGAGCAAATCAAACACGGCGCGGAGCACACTGATACCCCCTCCAATCACCGCGCGTCGATCGTCTTTCAGCCCCTCCATGCGCACGCGGTCGGCACTTTGGGCGCGCAGCAGCTTCTCGTGCAGAGCATTCAAACCCGCACGGGTGATCAGTCCTTTAGGGCCTCCCATGGCCGTCAGGATGTCCCCAACCGCACCCGCTGTGCCCGAAGATCCATAAGCAACCTCCCAGGCATTTCTTTGGAAAACGGAAAGTGCTTCGTCCATTACCGCCTTGGCAGCAATTTCTGCAGCCAGGAAGGCCTGCGGGGTGAATGCTCCGTTAGGAAAATACCGCGAAGACCATGCCACGCTACCCACTCGGTAGGATGCAACGGCATTGGCTGAGAACTGCTGTCCCAGAATGAACTCCGTGGAGCGCCCCCCGATGTCCACCACCAGACGGCGCTCGTCAGACTGGGGCAGCATGTGGGCCACCCCTTGGTAGATCAGGCGTGCTTCCTCCACACCCGAAACCACATCAATCGGGTAGCCCAGAAGGGCGCTGCCGCGTGTCAAAAATTCCTCGCGATTGCGTGCTTCGCGCAGGGTTTGCGTGGCCACGGCCCGGACATGCTCGCGGGGAAAGCCTGCCAGTCGTTCCGCGAACCTTGCGAGGCATGCCCATCCACGCTCCATGGCTTCTTGCGTCAGATTGCGGTTTTCATCCAGTCCGTTGCCCTGGCGAACGGTTTCCTTGAGGTATTCCACACGTTGTATGTGACCGTGCTCGAAGCGGCCAATTTCCAGGCGAAAGCTGTTGGATCCAAGATCCACAGCGGCGAGCAGTGTTCCGTTTTGCATGGGGTGGCGCAGTGCGCGAAGTCTCTCTGGCGTTGATGTCAGCCAGCATAGCACCTGGGTTGCACGAGCTTCCCCGGCTCAGCCCACGATGCGGCCGTCAGACGACAGCATGCTTTGGGTGACAAATGCTGCCGAGCGGTTTTTGTCTTGGTAAGGGGGTATCCACCCGCCCACATTGAGTGCTTTACGCTGCTGCAAGGCAGCCAGAACATTCGCCCTGGTAAGAGGTGCTGTCATTTGTTGCAGCACCTCCGCCGTGTACCGCGCTGCAATGAAACCTGCCAAGCCTTGGGGCGAGGGGGGTTCGTCGTACAACTTGGCCAGCGCTTCGCGGTAGGCGCGTACCACGGGCAGGCTGGCCGAGACCAGAGGAACGGCTTGTGTGGCGATGATTGACACCCGCTTTGGCAGGCTGCCCATCTGCGCCAGCACCTGCAGATTGACGTCGGCCAGCGCAATCACGTAACACTGCCGCCCTGCTGGCAATTTCAGTTGCCCCACAAAAGCATGCAGTTCTGGGGTCCCCCCGACAAAGAGCACGATGGGTTGCGTCAGTTGAGCTGCGCTGTGGACGCGCTGGACCTTGACAGACTGCTCCTGCGCCGCCTGCCGAACGGCTGCCTGCGCCAGGGCTGTGTCCTGGCCTGTCGCATAGGCCACGCCCAGTTCTGGTACGCCCATGGAGGCCAGAGACTTCAATGCATGGGTGATTTGGGCCCTCAGGTCGGCAAAGACATCGAAAACAGTGTCTGTCGATTTTTGCTCCACGGCCTGGTGCAGCCACGGGGCAACCAAGGGCAGTGGGGTGGCTGTTTCGCTCGCTAGTTGATGGCGTGTCAAGGTCTGCGCCGCTGCGTTACCCACGCAGCCCGACAAGGCAACGCATGAGGCTTGTTGGTGTGCCGTTTTCCATGCCGATTGCAGTTGGGCCGTGGTGCCGTCGGTTTCTAGCACCAGATGCTGCACGGGCTTGCCCTGTACCCCGCCTCGGGCGTTGAGGTCCACCCACGCCGCACGCGAACCCGTCAGAAAGTCACGACTGATGTCCTGCTGGGCGGCAGACATATCCACCACCTGCGTCACGGTAATGCCCCGGTTGCTCTCACTTTGGCTCCAGGCACGGCTGCCAAAAGTGGTGGTTCCTATCGCCAAAGTGCTGCGCAGCCAGTCACGTCGTCCCCAAAGGGGTAGGCGGGTGCCAGCGTCTTTTCCCTCGGATACGGGGGTGCTCCGGTCGCCGAGGGGCTTTTGCGATGCAGTGTTCTGCGCCGTGGCGCAAGGAAGAGGGTGCTCAACGTGGGGCATGGGGTGGCGTGCTTTGGAAGAGCCGAAGGAGGGTTGGGTGTTTTTGATGGGCAGCGCATGGCCTTCCGCTGCGGGAGGTCTTGGCTGTCGGCGGCAGGTTAGTGAGGCTTTGTGTCAGTAGCGTGACGCCTGCCGTGGCTGTAGAAGAGGGCTGGCGGTGCGCGGTTGAGTGGGGTGCGAGCTTTCGACCGATAGGGCTGCAGGGCAATACACCGCAGCGAAGGTGTGTGACATTCATTTTTTATGTCACAACACTGTCATAGAGCGCACCTAGAGTACGGATATCCCAACTTACCTACTCAAGAGGTTTATCCATGAAACTGTCCGCGATTCGAGTTCTGGTTGCCGGTGTGGTTGCTGCAGGAGCTTTTTCCAGCGCATTCGCGCAACAAGAGGCAACAGGCGCGGGAGCCAGCTTTCCTGCCCCTCTGTATTCCAAGTGGGCCTCTGATTACAACAAGGCCACCGGTGTGAAGATCAACTACCAATCGGTGGGCTCTGGTGCTGGTCTGCGTCAAATCGAGGCGAAGACAGTGGACTTTGGCGCCTCTGACGCTCCTCTGAAGGACGAAGACCTGAACAAGAAGGGTCTGGTTCAGTTCCCTACGGTGATCGGTGGTGTTGTGCCCGTGGTCAACATCAAGGGCATTGCTCCTGGTCAGATCAAGCTCAGCGGCCAAGTGCTGGGTGACATTTACCTGGGCAAGATCAGCAACTGGAGCGATCCGGCCATCAAGGCGCTCAACCCTGGTGTGGCTCTGCCAGACGCTTCGATCGCTCCTGTTCGTCGTGCTGACGGTTCCGGCACCAGCTTCATCTTCACGAACTACCTGAGCAAGGTGAACGCCGAGTGGAAGTCCAAAGTGGGTGAGGGCACGGCTGTGAACTGGCCCACCGGCGCAGGCGGCAAGGGCAACGAAGGCGTGGCTGCATTTGTGGGTCGTCTGCCCAACTCCATTGGCTATGTGGAGTACGCATACGTCAAGCAGAACAAGATGACTTACGTGCAGATGCAAAATGCTGAAGGCCAGTTTGTTTCGCCTGATGACTCCGCATTCAAGGCTGCCGCTGCAGGCGCTGATTGGGCCAAGAGCTTCTACCAGATCCTGACCAATCAGCCTGGCAAGGAATCGTGGCCCATCACTGGTGCTACGTTCATCCTGATGCAGAAGTCGCAAGAAAAGCCTGTGCAAGCTGCTACATCGTTGAAGTTCTTTGAATGGGCTTACAAGACAGGTGACAAGACAGCTTCTGATCTGGACTATGTGCCCATGCCTGACAGCGTGAAGGAAACCATCCTGAAGTCCTGGGCGTCGATCCAGGATACTTCTGGCAAGGCTATCGCTTACAAGTGATCTGTGCGGGCTGACTGGGCATTGAGCCCAGCCGGCCCCTTGATTGCGTTCACAGAAGGCTCTCAACGTGTCCACTATCTTGCCGGTCCCGCAAACCCCCCCGTCTCAGGCGGAACGTGGTACTCAACGGACCACTCCACCCCGCCCGCGCCCCCTGATTTCCGGCATGCTGGCCGACCGCATTTTTGGCTGGTTGGCCCGTGGCGCTGCCGTGCTGACCCTGTTGTTGCTGATTGGCATTCTTGCCTCGTTGGTGCTTGGGGCCTGGCCATCGATTGAAAAATATGGTCTGAGCTTTTTGACCCGAAGCGTCTGGGACCCCGTACAAAATGAGTACGGTGGCCTGGTGATGATTTACGGCACCCTGGCCACGTCGGCCATTGCCTTGCTGATAGCGGTGCCGGTGAGTTTCGGTATCGCGCTTTTCTTGACAGAACTTTCGCCCGCCTGGCTCAAGCGCCCCTTGGGCACAGCCATTGAATTACTGGCTGCGGTGCCCTCCATCGTGTATGGCATGTGGGGGCTCATGGTGTTTGGTCCGATTTTGGCGCGCTTTGTGCAGCAGCCACTGCAAGCCGCTTTCAGCGGCATTCCGTATTTGGGTGCTTTTGTCTCTGGTCCACCTGTGGGCATCGGCATTTTGTCGGCCGGCATCATTCTGGCCATCATGATCATTCCCTTCATTGCGTCGGTGATGCGTGATGTGTTCGAGGTCACGCCTGCGCTTCTCAAAGAATCTGCCTACGGTCTGGGTGCTACTACCTGGGAAGTGGTGTGGAAGGTGGTGCTTCCCTTCACGAAGACTGGCGTGCTCGGCGGCATCATGCTGGGGCTGGGGCGCGCGTTGGGTGAGACCATGGCCGTGACGTTCGTCATCGGCAATATGAACCAGCTCGATTCCTTGTCTGTGTTTGAAGCTGCCAACAGCATCACGTCGGCGCTGGCCAATGAGTTTGCGGAAGCTGGCGAGGGCCTCCACCAAGCCTCGCTCATTTACTTGGGTCTGGTTCTTTTCTTCATCACCTTCGTGGTGCTGTCTTTGTCAAAGTTGTTGCTCTCGCAGCTCAAGAAGGGTGAAGGGGCACGCTCATGAGTACTTCTCAACGCCTGATTTCTGCGGCAGAGCTGTCGCAAACGCGCTTGGCTCGCTATAACAGCCGCAAGCGTGTCAACCAGATCGCCTTGACCTTGTCGCTGGCCGCCATGCTGTTCGGCGTGTTCTGGCTGGTGTGGATTTTGTGGGAGACGATTCGCCTGGGTCTGGGCGGCCTGAGCGTGGCGCTGTTCACGCAGATGACGCCGCCGCCCAATGAGGTCGGCGGTATCTCCAATGCGATCTTCGGCTCCGTGGTCATGGTGTTGCTGGCCACATTCGTGGGCACGCCCATCGGCATCATGGCCGGCATCTACTTGGCCGAGTACGAGTCGCGCAGCTGGCTGGCGGCCACGACCCGGTTTGTGAACGACATTCTGCTGTCTGCTCCCAGTATCGTGATCGGTCTGTTCGTCTACGCCGTGGTGGTAGCCCGTTTCAAGAGCTTCTCAGGCTACGCAGGCGTTCTCGCCTTGGCGCTGATCGTGATTCCGGTGGTCATCCGCACCACCGAGAACATGCTGTTGCTGGTGCCTGCCAGCCTGCGCGAAGCGGCTTACGCCCTGGGCACACCCAAGTGGCGCGTCATCACCATGGTCACTTTGCGTGCCGCACGCGCTGGCGTGATCACTGGGGTGTTGCTGGCTGTGGCACGTATTGCGGGCGAGACAGCGCCTTTGCTGTTTACTGCCCTCAACAACCAGTTCTGGAATGCTGACCTGTCCAAACCCATGGCCAGCTTGCCGGTCACGATTTTTAAATTTGCGATGAGCCCGTATGAGAACTGGCAGGAACTGGCATGGGCCGGCGTGTTCCTGATCACGGTTGCGGTTCTCGGTCTCAACATACTGGCGCGCGTCTTGACCCGCCAGAAATAAACAAGGAAGACATTCATGCCCTCCACCATCCAAGCATCCGCTCCTGCCAACTCCAAGATCACGGTACGCGATCTGAATTTCTATTACGGCAAGTTCCACGCCCTCAAGGGTATCAACCTGGACATCCCGGAAAACAAGGTCACGGCTTTCATTGGCCCATCGGGCTGCGGCAAGTCCACCTTGCTGCGTACCTTCAACCGCATGTTCGAGCTGTACCCCGAGCAGCGCGCTGAAGGCCAGATCGTGCTGGACGGCGAAAACCTGCTCACCAGCAAGCAAGACGTGGCTTTGGTGCGCGCCAAGGTGGGCATGGTGTTCCAGAAGCCCACACCGTTCCCCATGTCCATCTACGACAACATTGCGTTTGGCGTGAAGCTGTTTGAAAGCCTCAACGCCACCGACATGGACGACCGCGTGGAGTGGGCCCTGCGCAAGGCGGCGCTGTGGAATGAAGTGAAGGACAAGCTCAACCAGAGCGGCTCCAGCCTCTCGGGCGGCCAACAGCAGCGCCTGTGCATTGCGCGCGGCATTGCCATCAAGCCCGAAGTGTTGCTGCTCGACGAGCCTTGCTCGGCGCTGGACCCGATCTCTACCGCCAAGGTGGAAGAGCTGATTGCCGAGCTGAAGAACGACTACACCGTGGTCATCGTGACGCACAACATGCAGCAAGCAGCCCGTTGCAGCGACTACACCGCCTATATGTACCTGGGCGATCTGGTGGAGTTTGGAGAAACAGAGCAGATGTTCTTCAAGCCCCAGCGCAAGGAAACCGAAGACTACATCACCGGCCGTTTCGGCTGAGGGGACACCATGCCAGAAAAACATCTCTCCACCCAGTTTGACAGCGAGCTCAACAGCGTTTCTTCCCGCGTGATGGAGCTGGGCGGCCTGGTGGAGTCGCAAATTCGCCAGGCGATTTACGCCTTGTCCCAGTTCAGCATGGAAGCCGTGGAGCAAGTGGCCTCCATAGAGCAGCGTGTGAACGCGATGGAAGTGGAGATCGACCACGAGCTCTCCTCCATCATTGCCCGCCGTCAGCCCACTGCGCGCGATCTGCGTTTGCTGATTGCCTTCTCCAAGGCGACGGCCAACCTGGAGCGCATGGGCGACGAAGCGCACAAGATGGCCCGCATGGTCAAGTCCATCATCGAAAGCGGTGCCGCCCGTTCGTTGCCCTCCAGCGACCTGCGTATGGCAGCTGATCTTGCCTCCGGCCTGCTGCGCAAGGCACTCGATGCCTTTGCTCGCCTCGATACCAAGGCGGCGCTGGACATCCTGAAAGAAGACGACCTCATCGACAAGGAGTTCGACGGGTTTGTGCGCAAGCTGGTCACCTACATGATGGAAGACCCCCGCACCATCTCGGCCAGCCTGGACCTGCTCTTTTTGGCCAAGGCCATTGAGCGCATCGGTGACCACTCGAAAAATGTGGCCGAACTCATCATTTATCTGGTCAAAGGCAAGGACGTGCGCCACGCCGCGATGAACGATATTGAATCGGCTGTGCTGCAGTAAGGGAAGGGCAGAGCCATGAAGAAAATGCCCCGGGTCTTGATCGTTGAGGATGAACCCGCCATTGCCGAGTTGATTGCCGTGAATCTGCGGCACAACGGGTTCCAGCCCATCTGGTCAGAAGATGGCGAATCGGCCCAGCGTGAGCTGGACGCCGTGCTGCCCGACGTCATCCTGCTCGACTGGATGCTGCCCGGCCAAAGCGGGTTGCAACTGGCCCGCAAGTGGCGTGCTGACAGCCGTCTCAAGCCCATTCCCATCCTGATGCTCACCGCGCGCGGCGATGAACCCGACAAAGTGGCTGGGCTCGATGCGGGTGCGGACGACTACATCACCAAGCCGTTCTCTACGCAGGAACTGCTTGCCCGCATTCGCGCCGTGCTGCGCCGCCGTGCGCCTGAGC
>ENA-UOOA01000407-UOOA01000407.1-human-gut-metagenome-genome-assembly--contig:-P61old-NODE-407-length-92488-cov-7.509742_pt1 | contig 92488 bp, 80 predicted proteins | sample MGYA00242467_ERZ724014 | MGnify/ENA metagenome assembly ERZ724014 | reverse complement strand
CGTTCCTCGTCCGTTAGCGGTGGAACCGCCGACGGGGGGAAAGAACATGAGGGCTCCGCGCCCTCATACTCCGCGGCAGGTGAGAGTCACCTGCACCCCGGCAAACAAGTTTGCCGTATTTTGATTCATGCTGCAATCTCTTGAAACATCAGTTTTTCCCTGTATATTAGTTGGCTTTTAATTTTCAGGAAGGAGATGTCTGTGTTTGATCTGCCATTATGGTTTCTGCCGATTCTTGCTTCGGCATTCGGTCTCGGATTTTATGATCTCTGTAAAAAACATGCGGTACGCGACAATCCTGTCATGCCTGTTCTCTTTTATGCGACCCTGTGCGGCTCCGCATTATTCGTCGCCGCGGCTCTGATTACAGGCAGGTTCTCATCCGCCATCATCGCCGAACCTCATCACTGGCTCCTGATCCTGGCAAAGACCATCCTTGTGGCAACCAGTTGGACCTGCGTCTATTATGCAATGCGCGAACTGCCGATCTCCATTGCATCGCCGGTCCGCGCAAGTGCGCCGCTCTGGACCGTAATCGGCGGAATTCTTCTTTTTCATGAAATTCCGAGCCCGTTGCAGGGAATCGGAATGCTTGCGATCTTCATCGGATATTATCTTTTCTCCGTATTCGGAAAACTGGAAGGCATTTCGTTCGCCAGAAACAAAGGCATCCATTTCATCCTGCTCGGCACGATTCTCGGCGCGGCTTCGGCACTGTATGACAAATACCTGCTGGGTGTGGCGATGATCCCGCGCGAAACACTCCAACTGTGGTTTTCCATCGACCTCGTTTTCATTCTCGGAGCGGCATATCTGGTCAGAAATCTCTGGAGCAAAGATCCGAAATACACATTTCACTGGCGCTGGTCGATACCTCTGACGGGCATTCTGCTGATCATTGCGGATTATCTGTATTTTTACGCAGTCAGCCTGCCGGATGTACATATTTCGATTCTTTCACTGATCCGCCGCTGCAACTGTATCGTGACATTCGTTTTCGGCGTATGGTATTTCAAGGAAACTCATATCCGGCAGAAAGCCTTTGCCCTTGCGCTGATCCTGCTGGGGGTGTTTTTCCTGGCGCTCGCCGGATAATCCGCCGCGCGGCAATGTGAGAAAACGGAAAAAAGAGAGGATTTTAAGAATCAGCTCTTGCAACTCCCTGCATTCCGGTTATCTTTACCAAATCCCATAAACAACAGAGGACGGGAGAATCATGAAACTCACATTTTGTTTTCCGGAAGGGAAGAAAAAGGCGCTTACATTCAGTTACGATGACGGAGCCAAGCCGGATGAACGCCTGGTCGGAATTTTCAACAGATACAATATGAAAGCGACGTTCAACCTGAATGCCGCCCGTTATCAGGAAAATCCGGAGGAAAATGCGACATATCTCAAAAAACTTTATGCAGGGCACGAGATCGCATGCCACGGCAAGACGCATCCTTTTTTCGAACGCATCACGCAGATGTCGCTCGTCGAAGATATTCTGGAAGACCGGCGCCTGCTCGAAAAACTCACCGGAAGAATCATCAACGGCATGGCATACCCCTACGGGACTTATGACTCGAATGTGATCCAGACTCTGCACACTCTCGGCATCGTATATTCCAGAACGGTGAAATCGACGGGCAGATTCAGTTTTCCGGATGATTTTCTGGAATGGAACCCGACCTGCCACCACCGTGAAAACATAGCGGAACTTGCCGACCGCCTTCTTGCGACTCCGTATCTCTCGCTCTGCTACGTCTGGGGGCATTCCTTTGAATTCGAGCGGAACAACGACTGGCACATCATGGAAGACTTCTGCGCGAAACTTGCGGGGAAAGAGGATATCTGGTATGCGACGAATATGGAAATCCATGATTACATCACGGCATTCCGCCGCCTGGTGACATCCGCCGACTCGCATATCGTGCGCAATCCCTCCGCACAGACCGTCTGGCTGCTGGACCGGAACGACATGCCGCTGGAGCTCAAAGGCGGAAGTGAAATGTTTCTGGCGTAAAAAGCGCGATTATTGCGAGAAAAAGCTGCTTTTCTGTTAGGCAGATGTTGATTTTTCGTTTTCCGGGGTATAACTTATTACTAAATGGATTTAGTTACGGATGGAAACATCCGGAAAAATAACAAAAAAATGGAGATTTTGGCAAAATGGCTGAAAGCGTATCGGTCAAGATGGATGGTCCGGCGAAGAAATTCAAGGGCAAAAAATTCAGAGTGGCAATTATCGGCTGCGGTGGAATCGCCCAGACTCACCTGACGGCGTACAAAGAAATTCCGGAGGTTGAGATCGTTGCCGGTGTGGATATCAATCCGGAAAGACTCAAAGTCATGGAGGAGAAATGGGGCGTTCCGAAGAAGGCTCTCTTCAAGGACTGGAAGGAAATGCTCAAAAAAATCAAACCCGATGCCGTAGACGTCTGCACACCGAACGGTGTCCACTGCGCGCCGGTCGTGGACGCCTGCCTTGCCGGATGCCATGCCATGGTCGAAAAACCGATGGCGATGAATCCCGCCGAATGCGAAAAAATGATCGCGGCGGCGAAAAAGGGCAAAGTCAAACTTTCCGTCGGATTCCAGCAGCGTTACAACACCAATACGACAGCCCTGATTCAGGCGCGCAAAAACGGGCAGTTCGGCGACATCATGTTCGTCAGATGCCAGGCTCTCCGCCGCCGCGGCATTCCGAACTGGGGTGTTTTCGGTCAGAAGAAGCTTCAGGGCGGCGGTCCCATGATCGACATCGGCGTGCACATTCTCGAATGTGCCTATGAGTTCATGGGCGCTCCGAAACCGATTGCCGCCAGCGGCAACACATGGACCTATATGGGCGACAAGCCGAGCACAGTGCGCAATGCCTGGCCGAACTGGGATTACAAAACCTACACAGTGGAAGACCTCGCAATCGGGCAGATCCGTTTCGACAACGGCGCGATCCTCCAGATCGAATCCTCTTTCGTAGCCCACATTCCGAAGAACGACATCTTCAACTGGTCCGCAATGGGAACCAAGGGCGGATGCAACTGGGAAAATGCCGAGATCTACACTGACCAGAATGATCTCATGGTCAACATGACTCCGACATTCGTCGGCAATGCCGACTGGATCTACATGTTCAAGACAAAACTTCAAAACTGGGTTGACGCATGCACGAAAGGCACGCCGCAGGGCGCGCCCGGCGAAGCGGGACTCGCTGTTCAGAAGATGCTCGACGGAATCTACCGTTCCGCCGAGGCAGGAAAAGAAGTCACGATCAAGTAACTCCTTTCTGAATTCAAAATCCCTGCGGGACATCAGCTCCGCAGGGATTTTTCATGTACAGGAAAAAGAAAAGAGCGGATCAGACGCGGGATTCAAAATCAATCCGCGGGTCGGCAAGCACATACAGAAGATCCGAAAGCAGGATGCCCGCCAGCGTCAACGCGCCGCCGAAAGCGAAAAGAGCCATCAGAAGCGGAATGTCGCGGCTGCTCAGCGCCAGCATCGACAGCGACCCCATGCCGGGAATATTGAACACATATTCCACCAGAATGCTTCCCGCAACCAGCGACGGAAGAATTCCCGCAAAGAGCGTAATCATAATAATCAGCGCATTGCGCAAGGCATGTTTCATGACGACACCCCATTCGCTCACGCCTTTCGCGCGCGCGGTCTTGATGTAGTCCTGATGAATCACCTCCAGCATACCGGAACGGGTGAAGCGGGCAAGTCCGGCAAAACCGGCGTAACTCAGACAGAAGACCGGCAGCACATAATGCCAGAGCGTATTGCCGATGATCTGCCATGTAGTCATGCCGCGTGTGATTTCGGGAAAAATCCCTTTCAGCGGAAACAGCGGAAGATATCCGCCTTTGCACAGCATCGCCTGAAGCATCAGCGCAACCCACAGCACAGGCAGAGAGTAGAGAAAAAAGAGAAAGAAGGTGATGACGTTGTCCAGCTTCGTATCGGGACGGACCGCCGAAAAAATGCCGAGTGGAATCGCAAGCAGATAGGTGACAAGGATCGCAAGCAGATTCAGGCTGACGGTCACAGGCAGACGTTCCAGTATGAGCCCCGTCACCGGACGCCCCTTATCGACGGCGGCGGATTCCCCGAAATCGCCGTGAACCACCCGCTCCAGCCACAGAAAAAAACCGACGGGAACCGGTTTGTCCAGATGCAGTTTCTCGCGCAGAGAGTTATTGCGGGCAAGCGTATTCTTATCGGAAGCCATCTGCGCCCCGGCACCCTCCCCCAGCATGGAACTTTTCGTCGGATCGCCCGGAGCAAGACGCATCAGCACGTAGCTGGCGAACAGAATGATGAATAATGTCATCAGCCCCAGCAGACAGCGTTTCAGCAGGTATTTGAAAAAGCCTTCCTTCATCCCGTTTTCTCCATCCTCATTCAGAAAACCACAAGATAATGCCTGATTCTTCTTTTTCAAGTGTCCTCATGCTTTTTCCCGCTTCTGGAAAAGACCTGACGCACGACGCTCCAGCCTCCAGGCGGTTCAGAACAATCTCTTTCTTGCGAACGTCACCAGATGTTCTTCCGGCGGCTGTTCCTGAATCATTTTCAAAATCACCAGATGGTTCCGCTCAAGAATCCGGCGGTATTCCCCCTGCGAAAGAGTCGAATAATAAAACATGACGTCGTTCATCAATCCGGAAGCATATCCCTCTTTCATGCCGCTGGTCATCAGCAGGATTCCCCCCGGCTTCAACAGAGCGGATATCCGTTCCATCATCGGGCGCTGACGTTCCGGCGGCAGATGAAACAGCGAATCCCAGGCGAGCACAGCGTCATAAGTCTCAGCAGAACAAAATTCCGAAGCATCTCCATGCACTAGAACCGCCTCCGGCACGTAATCCCGCGCAAGACGGATCATCTTCTCCGAAACATCCAGCGCCGTCACCTGAAAACCGCGGTCCAGCAGAACGCGCGTCATGCGCCCGAATCCGCATCCAAGTTCCAGCACATGCGCATGTTCAGGAAGTTTTCCCGCCAGCTCCTCCAGAAACGGCATACCGCATGGCGACGCAGACATTCCTGCCATGAACCAGTCCGCAATCTTATCATACGCCTCTCCCGTCTCCAGCGGCGCGGGGTAATGCATCCGACCCATGTTTCACCTCTGCCACGCGGGAATGATTTTCTCCACGGTAATCAGCGGGCGGCGCCATCCGCGAACCCAATACCGTGTTCCGTTCACTCTGACCCGCCGCTTTTCCCACAATGCCAGATTCAGCTCCGGCGCGGTCAGGTAGGCGGCAACAAATTCTTCGTCATTTACTTTCACGATCAGCGCATGAGTGGCGGGAGCCTGTTTTTCTCCGATACGCTTCACGACACCCTCCGCGGCGACACTGCTTCCGGAGTCCTCAATCGGCGCCGGTTCCGGCGACTGCTTCGCAACAGTCTTTACGGGCAGTCTGCCCGCCGTCTCCGGCTCCCTGATCTCCAGATAGGCGGAACTGACATATGCGAAAAGCCCTTTCTGCGGCTTGATGCGGAGCCATTTCCCGTTTTTCGCCTTCTCGCGGATCTCCGCCTTTTCAGGAGCGGCTTTCCCGATCTCCTCATACGCCGCCCCCGGGCCGGAGTAAAGAAGTGCGCCCTCCTGCGGAATCCCGTCCTGATTCAGCATGGAAGCCGCAATCCAGACAGAGGCATTTTCCGGCATGGAGATCCGGCACCACTCCTCTTTCGGAGAAGAAAGAATCCTTACCGTATCCCCGTTTCGCAACCGTCCGATGATCCTGTATCCGAGCCCCGCACCGGAACGGATATTCAAATATTCCGGCATCACCGTCCCTCGCAACGGTTCCATGCCGGAACAGCCGCAGACGACGGCGGAAAAAAGAAGAAGCGCAGTTTTCATCATATCAAAAAATCTCCGAACCGTTCCGTTTCTGTTTACTTTCAAAGTAAATTTAATTTAACTCTCCACAAATTGCAAACCCGCATTGAAAATAAGCATTAAGTATGTATAATATGGGGGCGGGAAAAACCGCCGCGTCTGTTGGCTCCTGCGAGTTCAGGCGGCAGTATTTTTTCATTTCAGCAGAGGAACGGAATCATGTTCAGACAAACACCGTGGTCATGGGTGCCGACACTGTATATTGCGGAGGGCTTCCCCTATGCCGTGATCACGACGCTTTCCGTCATCATGTTCAAGACCCTCGACGCGGGAATAAGCGACACCTCCATTGCCTTCTGGACCAGTCTGCTCGGTCTTCCCTGGGTATTGAAGCCGTTCTGGGCGCCCTGTATCGACCTTTTCGGGAGGAAACGCGGGTGGATTCTCTCCTGTCAGGCGCTGCTGGCGCTCCTGCTTCTCCTGATGGCACTCACAATCCCATTCTCCGCAGGGATGCCTCTGCTGGTCCTGATGCTGTTTCTCGCGGCATTCGCCTCTTCGACGCATGACGCGGCGGCGGACGGATTTTACATCATAGGGCTGAATGAACATGAACAGGCTCTTTTCTCCGGCATCCGCAATACATTCTACCGTCTGGCGCTTCTCGCCGCGCAAGGCGTTCTGCTCTCCTGCGTCTTCACTCTGACGGCACACCGGCATATCTCCGCACAGTGGTCCGCATTCTTCTATCTTTCCGGCGGGCTCCTCGCATTCCTGTTCTTTTACCATCTGACAGCGCTGCCCCGCCCGCCGACGGATCTCCCGCAGAAACGGGATACGCTGAAATCGCGGGGACTCTCCTTTCTGGAATCGTTTTCCACATTTTTCCGCAAAAAACACATCGTTCCGGCAATTCTTTTTCTCCTGTTCTACCGTTTTGCCGAAGCGCAACTGACAAAAGTTTCCGCTCTGTTTCTCGTTGCCGGACGTTCCGAGGGCGGAATTGCGCTGAATCCGGCGCAATACGCCAACATCTACGGAACGGCGGGAATGCTGGCGCTCCTCGCCGGAGGAATCTTCGGAGGAATCCTGATCGCACGCCGCGGACTCGGCGGAATGCTCCTGCCGATGGCGCTTATGATCAATCTGCCGGACGCGGTATATGTCTACCTCGCCTTTGCGCAGCCGCAGCCGCTCTGGATCACAGCCTCCTGCGTCGGGCTGGAACAGTTCGGATACGGCTTCGGGTTCACAGCCTACACGGTTTTCATGCTTCACTTCGCCGAGGACAGCGGCAGGTTCCGGACCACTCATTATGCGTTCATGACGGGAATCATGGCGCTGAGCCTCATGCTTCCGGGCATGGTTTCCGGTGCGGTATTGGAATATCTCCGGCAGCCGGCAGCTCTGCTCGCGTCCGTCTTTTCCGGAACCTGCGGCAATTATGAACTTTTCTTTCTCTGGATCATGCTCTGCACGGTCCCGAGCATTTTCACGATTTATCTGATTCGCCCGTTCATCAAACATGATTTCGGTAAAAAGAACACCCCGGAAAGGAGCCAGACATGAAGTATCCGAACTACTCTGACGCACAGATCGAAAAACGTTATGCCGACGCGAGGGAAATTTACGACGACTTCGGAATCAATACGGACACAGTTCTGCGGAAACTGGACAAAATACGCATTTCCATGCACTGCTGGCAGGGTGACGACGTCGGCGGATTCGAGTGCAGAGAGGACAAAACGCTGACCGGCGGAATTCTAGCCACCGGCTCCAGGCCCGGCAAGGCGCGCAATGCCGACGAGCTCCGGCAGGATGCGGAAAAAGCATTCTCGCTGATTCCCGGCAGGCACAGGTTCAATCTCCATGCAATCTACCTCGAAACCGGCGGCAGATTTGTTGACCGCAATGAAATCGAACCGGAACATTTCGTCCGCTGGGTTGACTGGGCAAAATCGCTGAAAATCAAGCTTGACTTCAATCCCACGTTCTTTTCGCATCCGAAATCCGCCTCCGGCTTTACCCTTTCCAGCCCGGACAAAGCGATCCGCAAGTTCTGGATCGAACATGCAAAACGCTGCCGGTTCATCGCGGAATACTTCTCAAAGGAGCTGAATTCCGTCGTCATCAACAATACATGGATTCCCGACGGAGCCAAAGACATTCCCGCAGACCGCTGGAACCCGCGCGAGATTCTCATTGATTCTCTGGATGAAATCTTCCGCAAAAAATACGGCTCCAAAGTCAAAGACTCCGTGGAGGGAAAACTTTTCGGCATCGGCAGCGAAGAATATGTCGTCGGAAGCAATGATTTCTACCTCTCCTATGCGCTCACGCGCAAAAAACTGCTCTGCATGGACATGGGGCATTACCATCCGACGGAGGCGGTCCACGACAAACTCTCCACCGCGCTGGCGTTCATGCCCGAAGTCCTGCTTCATATCAGCCGTCCGGTCCGCTGGGATTCCGATCATGTGGTGATCCTGAACGACGATCTGGAAAATCTCGCAAGGGAGATCGTCCGGGGGCGCGCCATCGGGGAAGTCTATCTGGCGACGGATTTCTTTGACGCATCCATCAACCGCATCGGCGCCTGGGTCATCGGCATGCGCAGCACACAGAAAGCGCTCCTGAACGCGCTGCTCGAACCGGCGGCAGTCTACAGGTCGCTGGAACGCGACGGGCGCAAAGCGGAAATGCTGGCGCTGATGGAGGAGATGAAATCGCTTCCTGCCGGAGCGGTCTGGGACTATTTCTGCCTGAAACATGATGTCCCGGTCTCCGTCGCATGGCTGAACGATCTCCGCAACTATGAACAGAGCGTCCTCTCCAGACGCTCCTGAACATTTCGGGAAAAGACGGGCGGAGCCGCCGGATTGTTTGAAAATTTCGGAGGATGATTGCAAAAAAGGGAAATCGCAGTATAATATTACTGGAACCAAGCAGTGAAAAGAAAGAGCCGGACCATGAACCCGAAAATATTGATGATTGAAGATGACGCCTCCATCTGCGACATGACGAAAATGAATCTCAATATGAATGGATTTCAGCACGTCTATTGCGCCTCGGACGGCGAGGAGGGGCTGGCGCTCGCCGCGCAACTCGTGCCCGACCTGATCCTGCTCGACGTCATGCTGCCCGGAATCGACGGGCTGACGGTATGCAGGAACCTGAAAAACAATCCCGCGCTGGCGGATATCCCGATCATCATGCTGACCGCCAAAGGCGAGGAAAACGATATTGTCCTCGGGCTGGAAATGGGCGCTGACGATTACGTCACAAAACCTTACAGCAGCAAAGTGCTTGCGGCACGGATCGCCGCCCGGCTCAGAAAAAAATCAGCCGGCGGAAAAGCGATGCAGACCATCGTGCTCGGAGCACTGGCGATCGACCTGACCGCATACAGCGCAACGCTCGGCGGACAGCCGTTGATGCTGACCGCCGATGAGTTCAAGACTCTGGCACTGCTGGCGGCAAATCCCGGAAAGGTCTTCACCCGCAACCAGATCATACGGGAAGTCAAAGGAGACAACTATCCCGTCACGGCGCGTGCGATCGACATGCATATGGTCAACCTGCGTCGGAAACTCGGAGATTGGGCGGACCATATCGAAACCATCCGGGGCGTCGGCTACCGGATTTCCGGAGAATAGCCCCATGGCGCGGAAAGATACGGTTCTGCTCTTCATTCCGGCGATCATAGGAGGGATCATCATCCTTTCCATTTTTCTGCTGGATATCCAGCTTGCCAATTTTCAGGAGGCATACTTTCAGGAAGTCGGAGAGGAAACAAAGCGGAACAACTTCTACCTGGTCCGTGTTTTCCGCGACCTGCTGGAATCGAACCAGCTAGACAAGATGCACCGGATGCTCAACAGCAATCACGGGCCCAATCCCATGATCGTAAAAATCATCGCGCGCGGAAAAGGCGTCATCATGGAAACCGAGGGAGTTCCCGCTTATCTGGTCGCACACATCCGGGAGCCGGAAATCAAGGACATCTTCAAAACAAACCGGGATGAGGATGTACTGGTCAAATTCGACAAAACCCTGAATTCGTTCATGGTGTATCACTCCGTCCGTTTCAGGGCGGGCGGCCAGGATTATGTGCTGGTCATGGCATCGAAATGCAACAGCATGACACTTCTGATGCGCCAGACGCGGCAGGGAATCCTGATTCTCACGGTGCTGGGAATCCTGTCAACGCTCACACTGATCACCTATTTCTGTTACTGGATCCGTTCGCCGCTGAACCGGCTGTTTGCCAGCATGTCCAAAATCGCCGCGGGGGAACTGGAATATCCGGTTTATATCCCGAAAAGCGGGTTGATCCGCGAGATCGCCCTCTGCCTGCAATCGCTCACGGAACAGTTGAAGAAACAGATTCTCTCCCTGCGCGACGATGCAAATGAAAGGGAAGCCATTCTCAACGCGCTGACGGAAGCGGTTCTGCTGATCGATGCGGACGGCAGGGTCCGGCAATGGAACAAGACCGCCGGAAATCTGTTTTACCCGGAAAAAAAGGATGGAGAAATCGACGGGCAGGAGTGTCCGGAGGAACTTCGGGAATACATCAGGCAAGCCGCACAAAACGGCAGTTGTTCGGCGGAACTAGCCATCAGGCGGGAGGAACAGGTCTTCCAGCTCCTCGTCAACGCAGTCTCCTTCACCCGTGCCGGCCGCTGTTTCTTTCTGGTTTCCGTAACCGACCTTTCCGACATCAGGAAGCTGGAAGCCTGCCGCAGCGAATTCATTGCGACGATCTCTCACGAAATGAAGACCCCGCTGACCGGCATCATCGGAGCCGTTGACGCGATCAACAACGGAGCGCTCGACAATGAAGATTACAAGGCACGCTGTATCGAAACACTGACTCTGCAATCGGAACGCCTGCATGTTCTGCTGTTGAATTTCATAACGCTGACTTCGCTGGAAAACATGCGCAAAGGCTCCGAAAACAGTTTTCTGCCGCTTCAGGCAACAGCCGTGATCCGGAGTTCTCTGGAGGTCTGCCGTCCGGCTGCGGAAGCGGCGGGAATCATCCTTGAAACCGGGGAATGCGATCCCGCCGAATTCCAGGGCGACTCGCTTCTTCTCCAGCAGGCGCTGAACAATCTGATCACCAATGCGATCCTGCACAGCGGCACAAAACGGATCCAGGTCTCCGCAGTCAGGACGGATGAAACACATATTGACTTCCGCGTCCGCGACTGCGGCTGCGGAATCGCTCCCGAACATCAGGACCGGATCTTCAAACGCTTCTACCGCATTCCCGCCGGCGGCAGAAAGCAGAGCGGCAGCGGAATCGGGCTGGCAATCGTGAAACACATCGCGCTTTATCACCACGGAACGGTTTCAGTCCGTTCCATCCCCGGCAAAGGGGCGGAATTCCACATGATCCTGCCTCTTGATCCGCCCCGTTTGTCGAGTTGAAATCAGTATTTTGTCAAAATACTGTCAAGGTCATTGCACTCCGTTCACACGATGGTAATTTACACCGCAAATCATCATCAGGTAAAATCGAACGGGAACGGAGGGTACATGAAGAGACTTTCTTATTCTTTGAGCTGCGCGTTATTGCTCGGACTTGTCATCAGCGGCAGCGGTTGTGCGAAAAAGCTGCAGAAAGACGTCAGGGAACGTGAAATACGCGTTACACTGGAACCATTGCAGAAACGGATTTTCCGCAGGCAGATTCCCGTTCAGGGGACAGTCTGGCCGGTTGAATATGCCACCATCTCCGCGAAGATCAGCGGCACGCTGGAGCTTCTTAAAGTCGATGAAGGCGACACCCGGAAAAAAGGCGACGTGCTTTTCGGAATCGACCGCCAGATACTGAAAAATCAACTCACGGTCTGCGAAGATGAGATCAAAGTCAAACAGGCGGAACTGGAAAGCAGAAAAATCGCACTGGAAAATGCCGAGATATCCGGAAGAAAAGCAACGCTTGATTATGAACGCTACCTGAGCCTCTGGCGTTCCAAAGTCACCAGCCAGGCGGATTTCGAGACTTATGAAACAGCTTACAAAAAAGCGGAAACAGACGTCAAGACAGCCAGAGCGGCGATTGCCAATGCGGAAGCACAGTTGAAACAGGCGGAAGGCAATCTGGTCATAGCGCAGAAGAATCTGGCGGACTCGGTTCTCAAAGCGCCTTTTGACTGTATTGTAGTGGATAAATATGTCGAGGAAAATGAATACGTCACTGCGGGCAGGAACATTCTCAAGCTGGAAAACCAGAAAAAGCTTGAGGTGATCTGCTATATCAGCGCAGTCTATTACGATCAGATCACGACAGGGAAAACTCCGGTCGAATTTGCGCTTGACGGTGTGGAAAAAGGAAAAGGCGTCGTCACCTACAAGGCTCCGAGCATTGACCCGGAAAGCCGGACATTCAAACTGAAAGCGCTGGTCCCGCAGGGCACTTCACTGGTCAGCGGAACCTTGTGCGACATCAATATCATTCTTGAAGAAAAAGAAGCTTACGGACTGCCTGCGGACGCACTGCTTCTGCGTGCGAACGACCGTTACATCGTCTACGCCGCCGATCCGGAAAACAGGGCGAAAAGTTTCAATGTGGTCCGCGGCATCGTAGACGGCAAATACTGCGAAGTCGTAAATGCGGCGGAACTCCTGAAAGAGCGTTTCGTCGTAACCGGGCAGACTTTCGTCAACAACGGCTCGCTGCTTCGCGCCGTCAATGCGGAATAACGGAGGGCGCCACTTATGTTTTTAAGCAGATGGTCTGTTCAGAGGCCGATCGCAATGACGGCGCTCATTATCATTCTGGTCATGATCGGCTTGAATTTTTATCCGAAGATCAGCATCGACCTGCTCCCGAACATGGAAATCCCGACGGTGCTCGTCCGCTGCGAATATCAGGGGGCCAGCCCGACCGAGATCGAAGTCGAAATTGCCAAACGAATCGAGGACGCAGTATCCTCGCTGGACGGAATCAGGCACATCACCAGTGTATCGATTGAAGACGAAGCGAGAATTCAGTTGGAATTCAATATGGGAACCAATGTCGATATCGCCGCCACCGACATCCGGGAAGCGCTGAACCGTATCCGTGCTGATCTGCCCGACGGCGCGGATGAACCCACAATCCGTAAAATCGACACCAATGCGACAACTGTGGTGCAGGCGTTTCTGGTCGGCGACCGGACGCAGGATGACCTGTATGACTATGCGGACGACGTGATTGCAGACCGTTTTTCTTCAGTTCCCGGAGTCGGTGAAGTCCGGGTGTATGGCGCGAATGAAATGCAGATTCATGTCCTCCTGAAACGCGAAAAGCTGACCGCGATGAATCTGTCGATCAGCGATGTGGTGGACAAGCTCAAAGAGAACAATATCCGCGAACCGCTCGGCAGAATTCAGTTCGACAAGGGGGAGAAGAACGTCACCTTCGATGGAGATTTCAAAGACTTTGAACAGATCAAGGCGCTTGAAATAGGAAAATTCAAGGACAAGCGCATTTATCTGCGGGATGTCGCCGATGTGAAGTTCATGAGCCGGGAGGTGCGCAGCAAGGCATACGTGAACGGAGAACCCGCGGCACGGTTCCGTATCGTCAAGAAAGGCGAAGCGAACGCAATCGAGGTCATCAACGGAATCCGCGACCGCTTCAACGCAATGATCAGAAACGGAGAACTGCCGACCGGAATGAAACTGGTCTGGTTCACCGATTCCGGCGCATTCATTCAGGCGTCCGTCGATGACGCATGGAGCAGTATCCTGACCGGTATCATCCTGACCGCCGTACTGCTGTTTCTCTTCCTGCACGAACCGAGATCCACATTCATAGTAATGATCTCAATGCCGATCTCGGTCATTGTGACTTTCGCGGTCATGGCATATTTCAACTACTCGTTCAACATCATGACGCTTCTTTCGCTGGGATGTTCGGTCGGCGTTCTGGTAACGAATTCGATTGTCGTGATCGAAAACATCTTCAAGCATCTCGACCGCGGCGAAGCGATCAAGACAGCCGCGGAACGCGGAACCGGCGAAGTGATTGCGGCGGTTTCCGCCAGCGCCCTGACCAACGTGGTCGTCTTCGTGCCCGTCATGATGATGAGCACGCGAATCGGCCGCATGATGGTGCCGTTTGCCGGCGTTATGGTCGGAGCAACGCTCGTATCGCTGTTCATCAGTTTCACCCTGACGCCGATTCTTGCCTGTGTTCTGCTGAAAAAAAAGAAACAGGAGGAGCTTCAGCGGAAGACACTGCTTCAACGCATGTTCGTCCCGTGGGATATCGGTTATGACTGGCTCTGCCGCAAATTCGACAAGAGCATCGAATGGACGGCACGCTATCCGAAGACGCTGATGCTTGCCGTCCTGGCGCTGGCTCTGGGAACCCTGTTCTGGATCGTGCCGCAGGTCGGGCTTTCCTTCCTGCCGTTCTGCGATCAGGGGGAAATCCGCATCAAGTTCGAATTTCCCACCAATTACAATCTGGACACGACAAACAAACTGATACAGGAGGCGGCGGACCATCTGAAGAAGTTCGACTTCATCCGGGGCATGTCGATCTCGGTCGGCGACTCCGACGGAGGAAGCGGACAGGTCAGCTCGGCGGTCTACCTCGGACAGATCAATCTGCGCACAACAGACAAGTTCGAGCGCAAGGAGTCCATCTATGAACTTCAGGCGCTGCTCCGCAAAGAGCTCTCCTATCTGGACAACTGCCGCGTCACGCTTTCCATACCTCCGACCTTCGGCGGAAGCGGCGCGGAAATCCGGTGCGTGATGAACGGACCCGACCTTGAAGTTCTCGAACAGGCGGAAATGGAAGTGATGGAAAAACTGCCCTCTCTGGGAATGACCCGCGACCTTGACTCCAGCCGCCGGGAACGCAAACCGAACATCAACATCACTCCCCGCCGCACGGTGTTGCAGAATCTGGGCATGTCCGCCAACGAGCTTTACGAATATCTGCTCGGTTCCCTGGACGGCATTGAAGTCGGAGATTACCGCGACGGAGCACGCACCTTCGATATCCGCGTAAAGAATCAGAAGGAATACGGCGAAGACCAGCTCCGGCAGGCGGCTCCGGCGGTCAAGGACAATAATCCGCTCAGCGCGGAAGCGTTGGCGGAAATCACCGAAGATACCCGTCCGGTGGTGGTCAACCGCTACGACAAAGTGAGAACCATGTGGCTGTATGCGAATACGGCTCCGGGCATGGCGCTCGGAACGGTTTCAGGCGCAATCGGCAAAATGGCGCAGGACGCCCTGCCCCCCGGCTACGGGGTAAGGATGAGCGGAAACGTGGAACTGATGAATGAAACGGCGCGCGAATTCATGCAGGTCATTCTTCTGGCGGCAGTCCTGACCTACCTTCTGATCGCCGCAATCATGGAGTCCTGGACCCGTCCCTTCCTGATCATGTTCACGGTGCCGCTCGGCTTCCTCGGCATGTATGCGACGCTCTGGGCAACCGGCATGTCGATGTCCATGATGGGGCTCCTCGGCGGTGTGATGATGATCGGGATCGTGGTAAACAACGCAATTTTGATTATGGACGAGTGCGCCACGCTGGTCAGTTCGGGTGTTACGACGCATAAGGCGATGCTTCTGGCGACACAGTCGAAGTTCCGCCCGATTGTCATGACAAGCATTGCATCAGTCGCCGGCATGCTGCCGATGGCGTTGGGAACCGGGCTCGGTTCGGAACTCCGTTCCAGTTGCGGCATGGGTGTCGTCGGCGGACTTTCGATTGCTTCGCTCCTGACGCTGTATGTGATCCCGGCGCTGTATTTCATCTTCGTGCATGACACAGCAAAGCCCAGGCGCCATACACTGCGCCGTCTTCTGTTGAAACTGCGGGGCAAGATCATTCCACGCAAAAAAAAGACCATTGCATGAACTGACCGTTTTTCATTTTGACGCGCCTTCAAAGCCGGAACTGCCAAGTCCGAAAAAGAAAACAGAAAAGTTAAATTCTTACTGCGCTTTTCATAAAAATCCTGCTTGTTTCATGTGTTTTGTCAATTCCGTCTTCAAGCTGACAAGAGTCATTTTTTATTTTTTTTGCATTTATCCCTTGACAAAAATAAGAAAAAGGCTATAATAAATACTGCGACGATGCAGTAACCTTGCAATCAATGTCATATCAAGGAGAAATAAAAATATGGTGACAGGAAAAGATGTTGCAAATGCGACAGGATTTGCATTATCCACTGTAGAAAAAGTTCTCCGTGGACATTCTGAACGTTATAAGATCAATCCTGCCAGCAGCAGGAAAATTCTGGATGCAGCCAGACGGCTCGGATATCATCGCAACGAAGCGGCGGTCATCACCCGGACAGGGATCAACCGCACCATCGCAATCTTTACCCTGCTGCGTCCCGACATGCACACCGTTCAGGGCAAGATCCTGTCCGGAATCATGGCGGAAGCGGCGCTTCATGATTACTCTGTCGCGATGTTCGATTCCCGGAATGACCTTATGAAAAATCTCGGAACCGTATTGAGCAAAAGAATCCGGAAAATAATTTATATTGCAGAACGCAATCCGGAAAAGAGTCGGCTGATGACAGAGTTCTGCCGCCGCAATGAACTTTCTCTGGTCTTTATCACGGAGGGGCAGAGAAATGATTTTCCCTCCGTCATGACCGATGACCGAAATGGAGCCGTAACGGGAATCAGGCATCTGCTTGCAAACGGACACAGAAGACTGGCAGTCATCACATCGGATTATTATCCGGAACGCCTTGCCGGCGCCAGGGAAGCACTGAATGAAGCAGGAATTCCATGGGACAGTGAACTCTGTGTCATCCACAGAGACGACACGCCAATGGACAGCCTTCTTGCGGATATTGACCGGATTCTCGCGTTGAAACACCCGCCGGAAGCATTTTCCTGTATTACAGACGATGTTGCCATGATGGTCATGATGCTGGCTTACCGCAGAGGAATCCGCATCCCCGAGGAGTTGTCGGTCATCGGCTATGGAAACGCCTATCCGATCATACAGTATGCCATGACGCCGCTGACCACAATCGGACAGCCGTTCCAGCAGCTTGGGGAAACGGCGTTTCGCCTCGTCACGGGGCTCCCTGCAGGAGTTGAGGAGTTTCCGGCGAACTGTTACCGGCTTCCCACGACACTGATTGAAAGAAAGTCCGTATGGCATAAAAAATTAAATACTGTAATATGACAAATAAAAAAGTAAGGAGAGCACAATAAAATGAAAACAGAGGCAACAGAAAATCACAGAATAAACCTTCCATCTTCGCATTCTTCCGGTCATAAAAGTACATCTTTTACCCTTATCGAACTCCTCATTGTAATTGCAATCATAGCGGTTCTTGCGGCAATGCTCTTACCTGTATTGAGCAAGGCAAAAGCGAAAGCCCACGAAATAGATTGCACCGGCAATCTCAAACAAATCGGAATGGCAGAAATTTTATATGCCGGTTCTTACAAAGATTTCACAACCGGGGCATGGAATGCCCGCAATGAATTCAACCGCCAATACTGGTATGAGAATCTCTGTGCGGAATCCCCCGCTCTGGCTGCCAGCATGGCATGCAAGGGGAATCGCATCAATGTTGTTCCCACAGGTGGAAACTCTCCTTATGAATCCTATAAAAATCGTGTGAATCTTAATGGCAAGCGCCGCACTTATCTGGCTAATATGATGCTTGGACTTCTTTATTCAACCCCAAGAGAATCCGAACGGAAAATATGGAGAGTATCAGACTTCAGAAGACCATCCATGTCGCTGATGTTTGTTTGTGCAAAATGGGGAAATGACTCAGATGCACTGAATTCACTTAATGGTTATGTAACCATTATCAATCTACTGCCGGAACGACAGGCCCGTCCCAGATCACTTCCAGTTCACAATCGTAATTTTACAGGAATTTTCGCAGACGGGCATGTCGATAAATTCACAAGTCAAAGGTATAAAAATGAAATACATTTACGGGATGGCAAGGGGAATGGAAAAGCTGCTTCACTGGTTGATATCAATACTGATTTTGGAACGACCTATGATCCACAATAACCAATATGACGGACAATCATTCCAATTGTTGCCACAGCAGTGAAAAGCGTTGTTTTTTGCATATCAAGCTCAATCCATGCAACGTTTTTCAGTTGCCAAAAGATAATATTGAATAAACAAGTAAAAAGGAGTTCATCATGGTTGGTAAAAAAATATCCGTATTACCGTGTCTCATACTGACATTGATCTGCATGATTTCTGTCTCAGATGAGTTTACAATTGTTTTATCGGAAAAGCCGTCGCCCCAAGAAGAATATGCTGCGAAAGAATTGAAACATCATCTTGGCAAATACGCCGAAGTCGGAATTGCAAAAACAGCAGAAAATACAAAAGGCAAAATCATTTATCTGTGCAGCGCCGGCAATCGGAGGAATCAGATCAATCCAGAGGAAATGGATACGGAAGAATGGCATATTCAGGCTTTGAATCATCGGGAAATCACGATCAGCGGAGGAAGTCCCAGAGGAATTATTTATGGTGCTTATGAGTTTCTGGAGCGTTTTGCCGGTGTCATCTGGATGGATGAGTTCTCCACATACATTCCGGAAAAAGAGATTCAGTGGGACAGGAAGACTGACTTGCGAGGCAAACCATCCTTTGCATGGAGGAGCATCTACACCTATTTTTCCGGAAAACAGTCGCGGATTGAATTTGCATGCAGGAACCGCCAGAATTACTTTTTGAATGAGAAAATCTCCGAACCCATGCGAGAACGAGGTTTGACGCCGCTTTACGGAAGTCCCCGCTCCTGTCACTCCTTCCATGATTATGTCCGTAGCTGGGGAGAGGATGTTCCCATGGAGTATTTCTCTTTGTCGGCAAAACAAGGAAAACGTGTAAAGTCAACATCTCCCCTCGGACCGGGACAGGTTTGTTTGTCTCATCCGGATGTCCGAAAAAAATTCATCGCATCTCTGCGTGAGTTCATAAAGAAAGACCGTAAAGAAGCAAAATCGTCTTTGGAATATCCCGCCATATATGACATCTCGGCTAATGACAACTATGATCCCTGCATCTGCCCGCTTTGCCGGGAAAATGTCAGGCGTTACGGCAATTACACCGGTCTTACGATTAATTTCATCAATGAAATCGCCCGTGCAGTGAAAAAGGAATATCCGGATATCAAAATCCAGTTTTTTGCGTATTACTTTACGCAGGACCCGCCGCATCCCGGAACAAAAATAGAATCAAATGTAATCGTTCGGATTGCACAGATGGGAAGTGAATTTGACGGAAAACGCATCCAACGTGATTCCATGCGTTCCATTTTTGCAGAAACCAACAAAAAAGCGCATGATGAACTAATTCAATGGTCATCTTTTGCAAAACTTGCTGTATGGGATTACTGGATTGTTTTCCGTTCCCGTGGTGATCTTACGGAAAATACTGCTGCAATCGCTTCCAATCTCCAGTTTTACCGTGATAAAGCAGATATTCTTTTTGCGGAATGTGAACGTCCGCTTGAAGTCAGTTTCCATGCTTTGCGAGTATGGCTCGGCTACAGACTGATGAATGATGCATCGCTCGACCCCAAACAGGAAACAGAAAAATTCATGAAAGCCTATTACGGTCCGGCGGTATCGGAAATGAGAGAATATATGGCGCTTATTCAGAATGAAAACAGCAAAGTATCCGGCATACTCAGCATTCCCGTTTCAAATCGCATACATTTAGATGCGGAATTCTTTAAAAAAGCGGAATTGCTATTGGAACAGGCAGAAAGCAAAAGCGCCGACAATCCGGATTTATTACGGAGAATCAAACGGGAACGCATTGTCTGTGATTTGGCAAGAATCAAACATTGGCGTCTCCCGGCTGATTTGAAGCCGGAATCCAGTGCAGTAAAAAAACGTCTGCATGAAAACATTTCCCTGCTTGCACCGTATTATTTCGGTTCCCGGGCGCAAAGCGAAATAAAAAATCTGAAAAAGCAAATTTCCCGGCAACGCCCGTCAAACCACCCCCACCCTGACTTCCCGAAAAGAAAAGTAATAGCATATTATGCAGGCACAGCACTTGACGGCAGTATTGTATCAGATTCGGAATCCCCGGTTAAATATGCCTGCATACTGGGAAAAAACGTGCAGCACACGACAAACCCGCTTGCCGGCTTTTATGATATCACCAATTCCCGGACCATTACATTTCCCGGTGTGCTGAAAAATATAACAGATGATGAAAAATACCACTGGTACAGAATCGGAATCGTAAGCCCCGCACCAAAATGCTATCTGTTTCTGCATAAAACCTGGCAACTCCAAAAACAGCTTGACGAGCTGTATGGATTCAGTTCAGGAAAAACGGCGGAAATCTTCTGCAGAATCAAATTTACAGGACCAGCCTATGTTTCCGACTCAAAAAATACAAACGGTATCTTCCTCAGCGAAGTAATTGTCCTTGAAACACAACAGTAAATACTGACCGGATAAATTCATTTCCGTTCCTGTCCGGGAGGAACGGCGATCACCAGCTTTTCCGCGACTTCGGGGAAATCGCCCTCCTCGCAGACGGTCATCCACGGGAATCTCTGCACGAGGGCGGCGGCAAAGAGCCCACGCCCGCATTTGCCGAGGCAACGTCCGTCTTTGTTGAAAAGATCGACGCCGTGCAGCCCGCAGCTCGGGGAACGCGCCTTGAAGATAAATGCCGCAATGTCAATCCGTTCCAACAGCTTGAGCTCAACATTAATCCAATCGCGCATGACCTCCGTTTTATCTTCTCCCGTCTCAATGACCTTCATGCGCGTGCCTTTCGGAGACGCCTCCAACCGCATCGGGGGACGCGGAATTCCGAGTCCGCAGTTGAACTCGGGGCAGATCGGAATCAAATCCACCTTGTCTTTCAGAAGTTCATAAATCCGCGGATCGCCTTTCGCCTTGCCGTCATAGCGGCATTTGATGCCGAGAAGACATGCACTGACTCCGATTTTCAACTTTTTACGGGACATGATTTCCATCCTTATGAGTTCGCAAGAAGACACGACTCGCAATCGGCGGCGGTCTCCGCGCAATAATTTTTATAGATATGAATGCACCCCTGTCGCATCACGGCGGAGGAAAAAAGTTTTTCCATGCGCGCCTCGCCTCCCCTGAACCATGTCTTCAGGGCATTGCGGAAAACAGTATTGCTTTCCGTCGCCGGCAGAATTTTCAGGAGGCGCAGAGCGGCTTCCGTCAGTGCCTCATCCGAATTCAGCTTTGCATAGGCGAGAAACGAGGGCATCAGCACATCCACCAGAAAGATCAGCGAACGCGAAGCGCTCAATACCGCAAGAGGTCGTTTCACGGGTTCCGAACGGAACGTGAAACGGCAATCCCAGAATTCGTCGGAACACTTGAAAAGATACATATATTTTTTCAGGAACGCCTCGGAATCCATCGACGCCAGGTCTTCCGAAAACGAGGGAAGCGGGTCCTCGGTAAAACGTTCAAGAAAAGCGCAGATCATCGCCAGCCGCCGTTCCGGAGTATTCGCGGGGCGCACCGAGTCGCGCCGCCATTCTATCAGAGGCAGAGAGCGCAGACGCAACGCCCAGAATTCGTTCCAGAGGGTCCTGGCGTACTCCACATTTTCCGGCGGCAGCACCTCGCGGGACGGATCGGGCAGCATACCGGACTCACCCCACAGAATCACCCGGTAATACTTTTCTCTCACCCCTGCCGGATACTTCATGTAACGGGTCAGCAGATCGCAGAACTGGAGGGAATTGTTCTTATATCCCGCCGCGGAAAACAGCCGTTCCAGAAAGCCGTAACTGCTGCCGGAAGCAATCATATTGGCAAGAACCGTCTCCGATTTTTTGTACATCCGTTCCACTCCCGCATCCGTGAAAAAGGAACAGAGCTCCGCATCCTCCATGAACGGGAGCACGCGACAACAGGAACCTTTCGGAGGATTGGCAAGAATCGCCTCGAACTCTTCATTTTTCATAATAAAAACGGGCAGTTCGCGCAGAGGAGCCGACGGGTCGCCTGCCAGATCATCCTCCGAAACGACATGCAGAATCACATCATTGTAAGCGGCGTCCTCCAAGTGCCCGTGACGGATGAAATCGGAACTTTTCCGGTGAAGCTCGATATCGCCGCGCATGATCCTGCCGTTCCGCATGATCTTTGCGTTCAGAAAATCCGGACCCGCCTCCATATTCCAGATTCCGTGAGAGAGAATCACGGCTTCGGAACCGTCATTCAGCCTCAACGGAACACCGTTCGGCAAGCGGTCCCACGCGGACTGCATCTCCGACTCACAGGCGTATTCCATTTCCGCGACCAAAAAACTCTCCGGAATATTTTGTTTTTCTGTTTGCATTTTTTCCCGTTATCGGTTATTCTTAACTGAATCATCATAAGGGAATATTTATCATGAATGCGAAAAAATCAAGTCTTTTTGTCATTGCAGTGCTGATAATTGTGCTTGCTTTTCTCATTTTCCCGCCGAAACACGCACAATCGTCCGCAAATCCGGAGGAACCGGGCGGCTCAAGACGCCGCAACGAAGTGGTCAAAGCCATTGAAAGAGTCATGCCCGCCGTGGTCAATATCGGCACGGAACGGATCGTGACGCGGGATGTCCACAACGGCCCCTACCAGAACATGTTCGACGAATTCATCAACGCTCAGAAACAGCAGAAAACCTACTCCCTCGGAAGTGGTTTCATCATAGATAAATCGGGGCTCGTGGTCACAAACGCGCACGTCGTGAACCGGGCGACGCGCATCATGGTCACGCTGACCAACGGCAAGGCTTACGACGCCAACGTCGTGGCGGATGACCAGGTCAACGACATTGCGCTCCTCAGCATCAAAAATCCTCCGCCGAATCTTCAGGCGATCACCTGCGACAATACCGGAAAACTCTATCTCGGAGAAACCGTGATTGCCGTCGGGAATCCGTTCGGGCTCGACAGCTCCATCTCCGTCGGAACGCTCAGCGGAAAGATGCGCAAGTTCACCTACAAGGGACGCGTCATCTTCTCCGACATTCTCCAGACGGACGCCATCGTATACCCCGGCAACAGCGGCGGCCCGCTCATTAATATTGACGGCGAAGTGATCGGCATGAATATGTCCGTCTACGAAAATGCGCCGGGAATCGGATTCGCCATTCCGCTGTTCCGCATCGAGAACGTCATCGCCAAATGGATGATCCCGGAACGTTTCAAACATCTTTATCTCGGAATCATCCCCGGACAGAGAACACTGGAAAATGACACGGGGGAAATCATTGTCGCGGATATCATTCACGGCTCCCCGGCGGCGGAGGCAGGACTGCGGAAAGGCGATGTCATCGTCTCGTTCAACGGGAAAAAACTCTGCGATCTGCTGGACCTCAGCCGGCAGCTCATCGCACTGGAGCCGGATCAGGCCGTCACGATCGAAACAGCGTCCGGCAGACAGTATAAGATAACGCCGCGCAAACTCACCTACCGCAACTCGCTTGAAAACGCCAGAGAAAAACTAGGGCTTGATCTCGCCGTCATTACGCCGGAACTGGCGCGGGAAATCCCGTATGCGCTGGATTCCGGGCTGGTCGTCTGCGGCATCCTGCCGAACACGCCGTCGGAGGTCAAACGGGGCGACCTGCTGGTCAAAATCAATTCAACCAACATCAACTCCGCCACGGACCTGGCGGTGGCGATGAACCGTCTCCACTACAACGACACGGCGGAAGCGGTTTTCATCACGCCCGTCACCATCGGCGGAAAGCATTATCTCGCAAAACAGAAGGTGAAACTGCCGGTCAGATAACAGGGAGGGCTGATCATGAAATACTTGACCATTGTGCGCCATGCCGAAGCGGAACCGCTCAGAAACCTTCATTCCGATTTTGAGCGTTCCCTGACGGAATATGGAATATCGGAAGCAGACCGGGTTTCCCGGAAGACGGCACAGAACATCCTCCAACCGGAAATGCTGATCTCCAGTCCCGCGCAGAGAGCCGTGCAGACCGCGCGCATCTTCGCCGCCGCGTTCAATATTCCGCAGGACGCGATTCTCACGGACATGTTGATCTATACGGGTTCGGCTTCCGACATCATTCAGGTCATTTCACATTGGAACGACGCAGTCAGCCGTGTCATTCTGTTCGGGCACAATCCGACCGTCGCGGAGCTGGTCATGCGTTTTTATCCGCAGTTCTCCGGTTCTTTCCCGACCTGTTCCGTCTGCTCTCTCGAATTCCCGGCGGACTGCTGGAAAAAACTCGCGGCGACACCTCCGAACCTCCGCTTTCAGAACAGCTGACGCGATGCGCAGGGACTGACAGAGTTCTCCTTAAAAACGTTTCCGGTAAACATGGCAGTAAGGCTGTGTCCCTTTACGCTCATAGTAGTCCTGGTGATAAGCCTCCGCATTCCAGAACTTCCGGAACGGAACGATTTTCGTCACAACGGCATAGTTCCCGCTCCGCAGGATGCCGAGGAGTTTTTCCGCCGTAATTTTCTGTGCTTCATCCAGATAAAAGATCACGGAACGGTACTGGCTGCCGAGATCCGGCCCCTGTCCGTTTGCCTGCGTGGGATCATGAATCTCAAGAAAATATCTGCACAGCTTTTCAAAATCCATCTTGGAGGAATCAAAAACGATTTCCACGGCTTCCACATGGCCGGTCTTCCCGGAACAGACCTCGCGGTAGGTCGGATTCACCGTGAAGCCTCCAGTATAGCCGTTCGTCGCGCAGACGACACCGGGAACCCGGCGCATCAGCTCCTCGACCCCCCAGAAACAGCCTCCGGCAAAGACGGCGCGCTGAAGACGGCCGCAATACTGTGGTTCAAACTTCAAAGATATGGAATTAACGCAGTGACGGGTATTTTTCACGGTCAGCCTCTCCCCCTCGAAAACATGTCCGAGATGAGCACCGCAGCCGGCACAACGAATCTCGGTACGCCGTCCATCGGGGTCCGCCAGACGCTTCACTGCTCCGGGAATTCCGTCATCGAAGGCGGGCCAGCCGCATGAGGACCGGAACTTGTCATCGGACCGGTAAAGCGGAGCTCCGCAGTTCCGACAGGCATAGACGCCCGTTGCGAAATGTTCATTGTATACACCGGTGAAAGGACGTTCCGTCCCCTGCTCCAGAATCACCTGTTTCTCCTGCCCGTCCAAAGGCCCGTAAGGCGATTTGACAGTATTTTCCATTGCCATCCCCCCTGTCGTTATGATGAAAAATAAAATCAGGCTGCGCATTGCTCCGCCCTTTCGCTATTTCTGTTTCAGACAGCGCAAAAACGCCTCTGTTCCCTCCGGCCGGTCGAAAACATACAAACGGCAACCTTTTCCAGCTTCTTTCAGATACCGTTCCATCCTCGGAAGCATCTTTCTGTTATATGTCCAGATGTAGCGCAGGAACTCAAAATTCAGTCGTTCGGGACACCCCTCCGTCAGATCGGGACGTGTCCTGCCGCGATAATCCAGGTAACGCTTCAAAACCCGGCGGAGGCAGAGAGCACGCGGATATTTCAGAAAAATAACCGTATCCGCATATTTCAGGCGTTCGGGAAAAGTGCGCCCGTAATTGCCGTCCATGATCCACGCATCCTCCTGAAGAAGCTTCGCCAGAGCAGCATCAAAATTCTCCTTGGAGTCCTCGACCCAGCCCGGCTTCCAGAAATAACGGTCCAGATGATAAACCGGAATCCGGAGAATCTCCCCCAGTTCCCGTGACAAAGTTGTTTTTCCCGCACCACAGCAACCGACAACCAGAATTCTGCGCATACTGAACCCGCCTCTCTTTTAACTCAATACAATATATCCGATTCTTTTCACTTGCAAATAACCTCCCGTCAGAAAAATATCGGAATACGTATTGTAATTACGGTGTAAAAAATTATTTTTCATTTATTTTCAAATATCCGGTTGCATTATGGAAAAACACCGTTACATTAGTAATATAATCTTTCAGATCCAATCGCAATGCGGCCGGAACGAGTCCGGTCATTTGAAACCAGCGACTTTCTGACTGTTACCGGGATTTTTTTATTTGATTCTTACCCACAATGTCTTCTAAGGCATTCCAATCCTGATCGTTACTCTGTTGCAGAGTTTCAGATATTCCGTATGTCATTTCCTGATGGTTGCAGCAAATTGCGCTTTCTCCACTCTCTATCCGGCGATTTCAAATGGATTAAAACATTCACCTCTATCCGGAGAAAGCACAAAACAATTAAAACTTGCCGCAGAAACTGTGGCAGAAAAGGAAAAACATTATGAACATCTACGTAGGCAACATGCCTTACTCCATGACCGAAGCCGACCTCAATGATGCATTCAGCGCATTCGGAACCGTCAACAGCGCCCGTCTCGTGATGGACCGCGACACAGGCCGCGCCAAAGGATTCGGATTTGTCGAAATGAACGACAGTGCGGAAGCCCAGAAAGCGATTGACGGCATGAACGGAACCAGTCACGGCGGCCGTGCTCTCGTCGTCAACGAGGCGCGCCCCCGCGAAGAACGCCCGAGTCGCGGCGGTTTCGGCGGCGGCAACCGCAGAGGCGGATTCCGCAACAGCTACTAAGATTTACTTCCTGTAATATCTTTCAGAAGAGATTCCGTGTCATCACGATGCGGAATCTCTTTTTTCATTTGCATTTCCGGTTCTATGATGATAATATATGATCAGAGGAGCATAATAAAACAAATTATCATGGTTTCGCCGTAAAAAAGGAGAAGCATCATGAATATCATGCTTGCATGTCCCGGATGCACATTGAATGCCATGTTCGGGTTGCGCTATCTCAGCCCGGTTTATGAACAGCTCCGGTGGGTGATCCTGCTCGGAGCTCTGTTTGCATTCCTGCTGCCGTGGCTATGCGGCTACAGACTGGGAGAAAAGGTGCCTTACAGCAAAAAACGTCATGCGATTCTTTCACTCGTCCTTTTTCTTCTGCCGTTCCTTGCCGCACTCGGCAACCAGCTGTATTCCGATCCGCGCATCAGCGGAACATTTGCAACGGAGCTGACCGGATGGCTTTATCTCCCCTTCTGGATTCTTTTTGTTATTCTGCGAGATATTGCACCCTTGTTCTACCCTGCCTATATCGTTGCAGCCGCATATCTTCTATTGAAATTCGACAGGAAGTTTGTTCCGCGGAACAGGGAAACAATGGAACCGGAAGAAAGACAGGATAAATAAGAATGGAAGCAATACAAGAAGCTTTTACGGGAATCTGCCGTGAGATATTCAATCAGCATTATCCCGATCCGGTTTATGAACAGCTCCGGTGGGTGATCCTGCTCGGAGCCCTGTTTGCATTCCTGCTGCCGTGGTTATGCGGCTACAGACTGGGAGAAAAAGTGCCTTACAGCAAAAGGCGCCATTTGATGTTTTCCCTGCTTTTCCTTGCATTTTCTATCATCAGTGCATCCTATGATTCATTCGGCATGGCATTACTCAAGCTTCTATACTTTCCCTGTCTGTTTCTCATTGAAATCTTGCATTACTATTTCCGTGGCATAGGTATTGTTCCTGTCTTATTCCTTTTTTCCGCCTACATTGTTGCCTTATTCTATCTTCTATTGAAATTCGACAGGAAGTTTGTTCCGCGGAACAGGGAAACAATGGAACCAGAAGAAAGACAGGAATAGTTTCCGCTGTTTCAAGCCAGCGCTTTTTTCAAGGCTTCCTCCGTCACCGGCCCCGGACGCAGAATTTTCCATGTGGAATCGGCATTCACCAGAATGACCGTGGACGCTTTGGAATCGGAAGGCAGAACACCGGCATCCACAACGACTTCCGGTGTTCCGTCAATTGTTTTCAAAGCATCCGCGACGGAAAGAGCCGCGGGAACGCCGGAAAGGTTTGCGCTCGTCGATGCAAGCGGTTTGCCGTAAGTCTTCAGGAGTTTCAAAATGAAAGGATGATCCGGGATGCGGAAACCGAAAGTGGAGCCGCTGCCGTCCGGAACCACCAGCGTAACGGGGCCGGGACAGAATTTTTCCGCAAAAACACGCGCCGTTTCCGGCAGCTCCGGCACGCAGGAAAACACGGCATCGGCCGATGGCAGAAAAGCTGCAAACGGTTTATTTTCACTGCGATGCTTCAATTGGTAAATCCTTGCGCGCGCCTCCGCGTCACACCAGTCGCAGACCAGTCCGTAAACAGTCTCGGTCGGCACCAGAAGAACGCTTCCCCTGCGGCCGAGAGCGGCAAGACACTCCTTCAATGCCTCATCGGTATTTTTCACAATCATTTTTCAATCGCTCCTTGTATTCAACGAAACCACCAACATAGTATGAAATCGGATTTTTTCAATAAAAGCGTAACAAAATCAATAATTTTTTGTAATATCTGTGTTTAATTTCGATTTTCGATTTTGAGTTTTGAAATTCTGTGCTATCGTATAGCGTGCTAAAAAATAAGGAGGGATAACTATGAGAACTTCAGTTCTTGCCATGATCTTAGCCGGAGGAGAAGGAAGAAGGCTTGCACCGCTCACTGACCAGAGAGCCAAACCCTCGGTTCCTTTCGGCGGGAAATACCGGATCATCGACTTTGTACTCAGTAATTTCATCAACAGCGGAATCGACAGTATTTTCGTTCTTACGCAGTTCAAGTCTCAGAGCCTGATGGAACACATCATCAACGGCTGGAACATCGCCAGCACTCACGTGCAGGGCCGTTTCATCATCCCCGTCCCGGCGCAGATGCAGACCGAGGACAAGTCGTGGTATATGGGAACTGCGGACGCGATTTTCCAGAACGCGCACCTGATCGAGGACTTCAGCCCGGATCTCGTCGCAGTCTTCGGCGGCGACCACATTTACAGAATGGACATCAGCCAGATGGTCGATTTCCATGTCAATCGCAATGCGATTGCGACCGTTGCCGCGATTCCGGTTCCGATTGAAGACGCCAGGCAGTTCGGCGTGATTCAGGTCGATGAGGATTGGCGCATTGTCGGTTTCCAGGAAAAACCGGAAAACCCGGCGCCGCTGCCGAACGACAAAAACATGGCGCTCGCCTCTATGGGCAATTACATTTTCGGCGCCGGAGACATTCTGCATCTTCTGCATGAGGACCATGTCCAGCCGAACAGTTCGCATGATTTCGGCAAGGACATCATTCCGTCGCTGGTCCCGACCGGACGGCTCTTTGCCTACAATTTCTATTCCAACAAGATTCCCGGACAGTCCGTTCAGGAAAAACCCTACTGGCGCGATGTCGGAACCCTGAAATCCTACTTCGAAGCCAACATGGACCTGCGTGCGACCAGTCCCCAACTGGACCTCTACAATCCGAAATGGCCGATCTACAACTACCATTTCAGTCTTCCGCCCGCGAAATTCGTTCATAATGAAGAAGTTGACGTCCACGGGCTTCCCCGTATCGGGAAGGCGATCAACTCCATCGTCTGCGACGGATGCATCGTTTCGGGAAGCACGGTGACAAGCTCCATCCTGTTCAACTCGGTTTTCGTGCACAGCTATGCCACGGTGCATAATTCCATCCTGCTGAACGACGTCGATATCGGAGAGCACTGCCGCATCCGCAACTGCATCATTGACAAGCACAACGTGATTCCGCGCGGAACGATCATCGGGTATGACCGCGAGGAAGACGCAAAGCGTTACCCGGTTGTCGATCTCGGACCCGAATACGGACCGGACGCATGGCTCACCGTCATTCCGAAAGACAGGCATTACCAGATGCTCGAACTTCCCAAGAGCCTTGAGACGCACCAGCTCTGACTCTCTCAATGCAACAGCTTAAAAGGCAGGAGATTACAGAAAAACTCTCCTGCCTTTTTCTCTTGGAACAAACGATGAAGATTTCAGAAGAAAAAATATTGTTCGACGCCGTCCGGAGCAAAGCGGAAGAAATTCTCGGAGACGCCCCGGGATGCCATGACTTTGCACATACTCTGCGGGTTCTCAAAAATGCGGAACGGATTCTTGCCGGAGAGCAGCACACTGATTTTGAAGGTCTTGCTGTCAGACTGGCGGCGCTTCTCCACGATATTGCGCGCCCGGAGGAAATGAAATCCAACGGCGGAATCTGCCATGCGGAGCAAGGCGGGCTCAAAGCCCCTGCCCTGCTGCGGGAACTCGGATGCAGGGACGAGGCATTGATCGAATCGGTCGGCAAAGCGGTTGCAAGACATCGCTACCGGGGGAAGAACGCCTCGCAGAATCTCATAGAAAAAATTGTCTACGATGCCGACAAGCTGGATTCCATCGGAGCGGTCGGAGTCGGACGCGCCTTTCACTTCGCGGGCAGAATCGGGGCAAAGCTTCACAATACATCGGAAGCGGCGCTGAATTCCGAGGCTTACAGCGAGGAAGACTCCGCTTACAGGGAATATCTGGTCAAACTGCGTTCCGTCCCGGAACGTATGTTGACCGTCACCGGGCGGAAGCTTGCAGAAGACCGTTCCGCATTCATGCACGAATTTTTCCGGCGCATGAATGAAGAATGCGATTCGGAGTAGTCCGTATCACGATCCCCCATATCTTCCGGCACACGGAAAAATCAGAAAAAAAAAGACTTTTTGCATTTCCCCCCCTTGACACTTTTATTATCATAGGTTATAATTACATGTAATAATAAAACTGGAATTATATCAGGAAAACAGCAGATGCCGCGTGCAAAATATATCGGAGTGATTGAAGACTTGAAAACAAAGATCGCATCGGGAAAACTGGCTCCCGGCGACCGCATTGCCTCAATCCGAGAGATGTGCGATGCTTACGATGTCAGCTCCATCGTTGCGCTGCGCGTATTCCGCGAGCTCTCCGATCAGGGACTCATTGAGAAACGGGACGGCGAAGGATATTATGTCCTGCCGGAAGACGGAGACAATCATGCGGACAAGATCGTATGCGCTTTCCGTCCGCTCCGGGATATGAGCCTGACCGACAATTTCGGAAACCGGATCATTTTCGGCATCATGGAATCCGCACTCTCCAATCACAAGCACGTCGTGTTTCCTGAATCGTGCATGTGTCTGCGAAATCGTATTCCAACCGATGAAGACGTGAAGATTCTGGCTGATGAAGTGTTTTCGATTCCGGGTATCGCCGGAATCGTGCTGGACATGCGGATACCGGATGAATCCATCCGGCGGCACATCCTGCCACGCGCGGGACGCATCCCCGTAGTCGTTGCAGGCCGTTCGGCGAGAGCCCCGGTGAAGGCGTCTTTCTTCCCGATGGAGGAAATCGGCGCGGATGTTGCAAAACTGGCACGCCGTTCCTCGGCTGCGGTGTTTCTCCTGTTTCCCGCCAGCGAAGCTACGTTTTCTGACATAAGGCTGCTGGAACATGCTTTTCTGAAAACGCTTGATGCCGATCCCGCTGCTGTTTTTACAACCCGCGAATTTACAACCGTCAGCAGGGAAAAGGACAGGGAAGTCGCGGAGATCGCCGCAAAACATATCGCCGCTGCGCGCGGAAAGGCATTTGTATTCTGCGGAGCGGACAGTATGGCGGGATATTTCTATGATTTGATGAAGGAGCACGGCTTGACGGCGCCGCAGGATTATATTCTGATGGGATTCGGGGGTTTTGAGCTTTCGGAGATTCATACGCCGAAACTCGCAACTGTGGCACTGGATCAGGCGGCAATCGGCAGGAATGCGGTGGAACTGGCGCTCGGCGGCAGTATGGAAAACTCCATTGCCGCACCTTATGCAGTAAAATTCAATGAGACTTTTTAAAATAAATAAAACAAGGAGGTATTTATGCTTTCGCGGAAAAGACAAATTTTCACATTGATAGAACTCTTGATCGTGATTGCGATCATTTCCATTTTAGCGGCGCTGCTTCTGCCTGCGCTGAACAAGGCGCGTGCTTCCGCCAAAGGCATTTCCTGCACCGGCAACTTTTCCCAGCTCGGCAAGATCACCGCACTTTATATTTCCGATTATCAGGATTACTTTCCGTATATCACTCTGGCAGCAACCACACATTGGAACATATACACAAGCTCGCCGGTCAGGGATTACATCAACTGGAAGAGCACGGGTGGCAGCTATCTCGGCGGTCTTGACAACAACAATTCCGTCAGAGAACTGCGCCGGGGTCCGTTCCTCTGCCCGGAAGTCACGGACAGGGACTTCGACCGGGTTACTGAAGTCGGCAGGCACGTCAACAAGAAGCTCGAAGATCACGTCTATCTTTCCCTCGCCCACAATAATAAAATGAAAGGCTATAAGACAGAAGTCGACGGAGCCGAATACATCTACATCGTGAAGGCTTCCCGGATCAGAAAACCGTCGAAACTGATCTATATGGCGGACAGCAGCGGAAGCGGAAGCACGGATTACCGGTGCCGCACAACCAGCGGCTTCAATATAAATAACATCCCCGGACGGCATAACGGTTCCGCGAATTTTCTCCATGCGGATTTTCATGTATCCGCCATCCGATGGGAAAATTTCCCGGCAACAGCCACCGGCGCGATACCACACTATATGGATGCAGCCTGGGAGCCGCTGACCCCTGTAAACTGAAAAACCGAAAACAAGGAGGCAATCAATGCAAAATACTTTCAAAACACTGCTGGCGGCATGTGTGTTCGCATGTGGAACATTATTTGCCGGCAATCCGCTGGAACCGCAAAAAGCCAGAGTTGAAAAAATCGGGACGGAACCGGTTATGACACTGGTCAAAAACGGAGAAATCGGTTTTGAAATCGTGGCCGGCAAGACGCCGTCGGCACAGTATGCCGCCAGTATCGCCGCAAAACAGCTCGGAAGGGTCTTCGGAAAACAGATTCCCGTGCTGAAAGCTCCGACAGGGAAAGTTCCTGCTCTCCTGTTCGGAACGGTGAATCCCGACATACCGGACAGAGACGGCTTCATCATCCGGACAGAGGGAAAAAATATAATCATCGCGGGACGGGACGATCCGAAGGGAAAACCGGAAACTTCCGGCAACGGACTTTCCCCTGAACATGGAAGCGTCAATGCCGCTTTCGAGTTTCTCGAACGTTTTGCGGGAATCCGTTTTTATTTTCCCGGCGACATCGGAACGGTTGCACCGAAGCGGACGGAATGGAAATTGCCCGCGATTGATATTTACGAGCGTCCCGACTGGGTTCACCGCGATTTCTCCAATGATGTCTACAACGGACTCGGCAGGAAAGTTACACCGGAGGAATTGGTGTATTTGAGGAGAAGCACCATGCTGATCCCCTCCTGTCACGGGCTGGCATTTCTCGGCTTCCCCGCCCGCTTTGCCGAGACGCATCCGGAATATTTTGCACTGAAAGATGATGGCACCCGTTTCACCGGCGGCATCAAAGGAATGTCCAGCAGTCACGGGCATCTCTGCTTCTCCAGCGGAATCAAAGATGAGATCGCAAAAGACGCCATCGCGTTTCTTTCCGGAAAACCCGCGTCCAGCCGTGGAGTAGTCCTGAACGGGAAGTCTTACTGGTCACACTCGCGCTATCCGGCAGGAGTTCCGTATTTCGACATCATGCCGAACGACTCCTTCTACCGTTGCCGATGCGCGGAATGCCAAAAACATTTTTCTCAAGGACCGCAGGCGACCAGCAATTTCATCTGGAATACGTTTATTGACATCGCCAATCAGGTCAAGGCTTCCGGTGTGAAAGGCGGAGTTTCCACCATGGCATATGAGGATTACCGGCTGGTGCCGGATAGAAAGATTCCGGAAAATATCGAGGTCAAACTTGCCCTGCGGGGTCCATGGAATGAACACAATCCGGCTGCTCTCGCCAAAGACATGAAATTCCTTGACGGCTGGTATCGGAAACTCGGGCGCAAAGTCCGCCTGTGGACTTATCCCAGCAAATATGCGATTGATCTCCCGGGAATTCCTTATACGGCTCCACGTGCGTGCGCCTCGTTCTGCAAACGGGTGGCAAAACAATCCGGAGGCGGCTTCTTCGAAGCGGGAAGCGACCGCCCCGCCCACAACTTCCTGAACTTCTACGTCATTTCCAGAATCGCCTGGAACAACGGCACGGATGTGGAAAGTCTGCTGAAAGAGTATTACCGCCTGATGTTCGGAGCGGCAGCTCCGGAAATGGAGGAGTTTGACCGTGCGGTTGAAAAGCACTGGATGCGGCTCGTAAGCAATTCCGTGGAAACCTCCGCAGGTCCCGTGACGGTGCTCCCGCAGACATCCGTCGCCTGGAATGAAATCTATTCAGAGAAAGAAATGGCGCGCCTGGAAGGACTGTTCCGGAAAGCACTCGCCGCAGTCAGAAACGACCCGGAAAGCCTGAAACGCGTCCAGTTTATGAAACAGGAATTTCTGGACCCGGCTGCCGCGAAACGCAGGGAATGGCTGGCATCCATGAGCAACCGCAATCATTGGACCGTAAGCGTCCCCTCCTCCGTCACGCTTTTCCCGGTGAAAGGTCCCGCTGAAGTCAAGACGCTTGTCAGCATCTCCGCCGATGACGCGAATCTGATCTTCAAATTCGACTGTGAAGAACCTCTGACCGACAAAATGTCCCTCGCACAGCGCAAGGCGGACGATCCGAAGATCTGGCAGGACTCCTGCGTGGAACTGTTTCTGAATCCCTCAGGCGACCGGAAGACTTATTATCAGATCGAAGTGAACGCCAATGGAAACCTGACCGATCTGAAATATGAGAACGGTGTACACAATTACCAGTGGGACAGCGGAGCAAAAGTCATCTGCAAAATCATCAAAGGGAAAAAATGGACCGCAGAGATCACAGTTCCCCGCAAGTCGCTCGGAATCATCAGCCCGACGGGATTCCCCGTTAACTTCTTCCGCTGGCGCGCTCTCAACGGAGTTCAGGTGACACCGGGGTATCACTGGACACCGGGAGCGATCAAAAATTCAGACATTGAACACTGGGGACGCATGTTGTTCGTCCCTGACAAAAGACCCTCCCTGATTCAAAATGGCGATTTCGATGGAACTCCGGTCCGCAGGTTCCTCGGAAGCGGAGATGCGATGTGGTTTACCTCAAAAGCCTTTCCGCTTGATGTCACAATTTTCATCCGCGGCGCAGCATCCCTGAAACTGACGGATGAAGTCAGCGTTGCCCAATATCTGAAAACCTTGAAACCGGAAACGGAATATGTTTTGAGTTTCTACCTGAAACTGGAAAACGTTAAACCGGTTCATCCGAAACGAGGATTCTACGTGCGCTTCGACGAAGGCAGCGGATACGCACAGTATCTGCCCACTGTCGCAATGACCGGCTCCATGCCCTGGAAAAGAATGGAGTTCCGATTCAAAACGCATCAGAATACCGGAAGCAAAACAACTCCTTACATCCGGTTCACATTCCCGAAAGGCAGCGGTACCGCGTGGGTCGATCATGTAAGACTTTATGAAGTAAACCACTGAAACATTGCCCGGCATCCATAATCCGGGCATCACAGAATAAGCCCCGTCCGGTGTCCCCCTGCACCGGACGCAGCTTCCGTCATTCAAAAAACGCGGGGTCTATCTCCGAAGCCAATGCCTCGAACAGCTCGTCCGTCATTTCCTGAATCTCATCCAGCCCCAGAACCGCCGCGGTCAAAGGATCGGCGGCGACGGCATGGAAAATATCGCTCCGGCTGTGATTCAGCGCACCCTGTGCTCCGAGAATCTGCACATTGATCATTCCACGGTTCAATGCAGCAAGCTGCTCCGGATAATCCTCAATTCGGGCAGGGAAAATTCCCCCGCCGTTGACCAGACATGGCACTTCGACACAGGCGCCCGGAGGCAGTGTCGGGATCAGACCGCGATTCATGACATTCAGATTGGCGGAAAACGGCGCATTCTTTTCAATGGCGCGGATGATCTGAACACCATATTCCTGACTCGGTTTCGGCTCGATCTTCTCCGAACCGTCAAGAAGCCTCCGCAGTTTGTCTTCGTTGTGCGCCTGGAGCTTTGCGCAGACCGTCAGAGACGCCCCCGGCACACCGGCGGACATCAGATAGCCGCAGCAATGATCTTCCGGATCAGCCAGCGCCGTCACGGAACAGAATTTCTCCAGCAGATCCCCGCGTTTGCGGAAGTAGGGATTGTATTCGCTGCCGTGACCGCTGCTCTCCGTAGGGAAATAGCCGAAGTGCCGCATCAGTTCAAATCTGACCTTGTCCCGGTTGTAGATTTCCGGACGGTCAAGGCATTTCCGCAGTTCCGGGTACAAATCGCGTCCATCCGTCTCCAGTTTCAGCATGAACGCCTGATGATTGACGCCCGCCGCATAATAATGCAGTTTTTCCAGCGGCACCTTCAGCCATTCGGCAATCGCCATGCCCGTCCCCTGCACGCTGTGACACAAACCGATGACTTTCACGGTTTTCGCGCGCCGGCTCAGGGCAATGGTATTCATCGACATGGGATTCACATAATTCAGCAGGAAAGCGCCGGGACACTCCGCTTCCATTGCATCCAAGACCTCGAACAACGCTTTCAGAGTCCGCAGTCCTCGGAACACGCCTCCCGGCCCGAGAGTGTCACCGACCACCTGCTTCACTCCGTACCGGGCGGGAATTTCATATTCAAGCCGCTGATGTTCCAACGTTCCGACGCGGAAAATCGTAATCACGTAATCCGCACCGCGGACGGCTTTTCTCAAATCAGTCGTCAGTTCCGGTTTGAACGCCACACCGAACTGTGCAGACATGATTTCCGCCATTTTTCCGGCATTCTCAAGCCTTTCACGATCAATGTCCATCAATGTGACTTCACTCTGCCGCAGAAGTCCGTCCAGCAGAATATCCTTGATGAAATTCTGCGCAAAGATGACTCCGCCGGCACCGATCATCGCAATTTTAGCCATTCTAAAATCCTCCTTGGGGTTGCTTTTTCTAATTATAGCACTAAATTAGAGTAAAAACACAGGATTTTGGCTGTAAAAACTGGATTATGGATGCATGAACAGAAAAAGCCCTCAAAACAGAAGCCACGGCTATTTCCGGCCGGAGTTGAAGCAGTATCCGAACATCGACCTGCCGGTCTATCCGAGATCCATCGGGCATTTCATCCGGCAGCCCGGCAACAGGGAAGATGTGAAAGCCGGCGAGAAAAATTTTGTCCAGTTATTCTGGGGAATCCGAGGCAATCCGGAATTTGAACGGAACGGGAAATGTCATATCCTGCGCCCCGGACATGTGATTTACTGTCTGCCGGATGAGCCTTATGTGATCCGGACTCATCAGGAGGAATGCGAATACCGCTGGATCGTTTTCGACGGTCCGAACGCCGCCGGCTTCATGCTCTCTTTCGGATACCCGCGGACAGCGTTTCACGCGGGTCCCTGCCCGCACCAGAACTTCATCAACTTCGAGGAACATCTCCTCGTGCGTTCCCCTTACAGTTGGCGCCGCATGTTCTGCGAAATCTGCAATATCCTGGCAGCTGCGGGCGGCACGATGGACGCCCCGACTTTTGAAAATGAAAAACTTCATGAAATCCTCATGATCTGCAGAGCCCGTTTCGGGGACCCGTCCCTGAATATCAAGACCTTGTCCGGCGAACTGAATCTTGACCGGACCACCCTGCTCCGCATTTTCCGTAAAAAAATGAATATCTCGCCATCGGAATACCTGAGTATGCTGCGTTTACAGCGTGCTTTGTCCCTGTTGCAGAATCCCCGTCTCTCGCTTTCGGAAATCGCGGAACAGTCCGGCTTCAGGGATAGCAATTATTTCTGCCGCTTCATCAGGAAAAACACAGGGAAACGTCCTTCTCAATGGAGATGAAGCCATCTGTAATATCCATCGTCCATATCGCACATGCCATGAAAATCTGCTGTAACAGCCTGATGATCCGCCATATCGCCGGCATGTTCCTGTCACGCGGGGAAGAAATATTGATTTTTTTTAGATTTTACGCTTGAAATTTATAATAATGCCAGTAAATTAGAGCCCCATGATGCAAACGGAGTTGCGGGTGTAGTTCAATGGTAGAACCTCAGCCTTCCAAGCTGATCGTGAGGGTTCGATTCCCTTCACCCGCTCCATTTAAGCATTCCACTTTGGTGGGGTTCCCGAGCGGCCAAAGGGGGCAGACTGTAAATCTGCTGTCGCTGACTTCGATGGTTCGAATCCATCCCCCACCACCAATTTGATTATCAGGACTTGCATGCAGCAATGCAAGTCTTTTTTTATTTTCACATCATCGTCCGGTCAAGGCGCCGCTGCTCTTTTACCGGCTCATTCAAATAGACAGGAATCCAGGATTGCAGAGGCAAAAATGATAAGGCAAATTATCCCGAGCGCTTTCATACATCCGCTGGTTTTCGGTTTCTTTTTTTCTATCTCTATGATTTCGGCAGATATCTCATTTTCAGGTTCCTGCTCCTGAATTGTGATTTCAGTATGCCTGCTATTTTCCGTCTTCCGCCTTAAAATCCTGATTTTCATATTGATTTTCCTTCCACCATTTCACAGACAGCGTTTTTTTCATAAGTCACACTCAAACCTCCGGATAATACTGCCTGAAATTCAACCTCACACCTGTCATCACATCTTATTCCCGGCAACAGGAATATATCACTCCGGCATCATAAAATCAAAAGATTTCAGTCAAGTCTGTTATTCATAGGGCTCCGTTCCAACTGCTTCCGCAAAACAGTTCTTTCAGCCGATCTGAAAATCCTCTGCCGGAAAATTCAGTTCCATGATTGACTTTTGCATCTCCGCCATGTATTTTATTTGAAGTATCGTTTTATTTTAAAGAGGAGATTTGCAGAAGCAGAAGACTGTTTTTGATTTTCTACACATTATAAATATTGACCGTTGAACGTCGAGCCTTGAACTACCACTTCAAATAAATGACGTTACACAACCGAAAAACGGATGCGCTGATGTTTTTAGCGTATTCCGGTCCTTTATGGGTTGTGTAACGCTGTGGTAGGCGGGAAGCTCGCATAATTTGACCGGGGTACGCTTTTTTCATTGCTTCCCTGACATTTTACATCCACCTTGCTCTGACATATTTCCGGACTGCCGTGATGATTTCCAACAGGCGGCAAAAGAACCATGAATTTTCCATCTGCGCTTGACGTGCCCCTCAAAAGGGCGTATATTCCACAAACAGGAAACGGGAAACATGAATTCGATTCAACTGGAATATTTTCTCAATGTCGCAAAATGCGGCAGTTTTACCGTGGCGGCGAAAAAGCTTTTCATCTCGCAGCCGGCGCTCAGCAAACAGGTCAGGCTGCTGGAGGAGGAACTCGGGACCCTGCTTTTCATCCGGCTTCCCAACGGCGTCAACCTGACTCCGGAAGGCAAAAAACTGCTGGAACAATCCGAAGACATCATCCGGCGGATCAAAAATATTCCCTCCATTCTCAACGATCTCCACCATACCGTGTCCGGTGAACTGAATATCGTCTGCGGTTCCTTTCTTTCACGGAAACTCATGCCCGACCTGTTGAAACGTCTGCTGGCACGCTATCCCGGCATCTGCCCGCGGATTCGCGAAATGAGGACGACGCTTCAGCCGGGGCTTCTCCTGAACGGGTCGGCGGATATCGGGATCGGCAGCACTTTCCAGAATGAAGAACGTCTTTCCTGCCATCCGATTTTCCAATCGGATTTTGTCCTGATCCGTTCCTCCCGTTCAAAAACCGCCGCCGGAAAACGGTTCTCGAAACGCGAACTGTCCGCCCTGCCTCTGATCACCTATCCCAAAGGGACGATTCTCTACGAAGCAGTCAAAAAAACACTTCACCCGTATCCGCTCAACGTTTTCATGGACTCCCAGTCTTCCGAAACCATCATTGAACTGGTCAAGGAAAACTTCGGAATCGCCTTCGTCCCGGATTATCTGATCGAACCGGAAAAACGCTCCGGCATTCTGATCGGCGGATTCGATTCCGATGTCAAGCTGACCGTCAGTTATCATTATTTCCCCGAGCGCCCGCTCACGCCGCAGGCAAAAGCGTTCATCGCCGTAATCCATGAAAAGTTCGGAATCGAAACCTGAGATTTCAATATCCGGAAGCGCAAAGCTATAATCCGTGGTTATAGCCGGTATGAGAAAACGGTATTTGAGTTTATCAGTTCCTCTGCATATATTTCTGTATCCCGGAAATCATAAACAAGAGGAAAGAAATCACCGGCATGAACACAATCGCTGTCCCGCTGACGATCAACTGGAAGAAAAATCTGTTTTTCGTATGGATCTCGCAATTTCTGGCAATGATCGGCTTCGGCTGCTGCATGCCGTTCATCCCGCTCTATCTGCGGGAACACTTTCACATTGTGGACAACCAGCTCCGGGGTTTTTATGTTTCCCTCTTTTATCTGGCGGGAATCACAAGCCTCTGCATCGCCACGGCGGTGTGGGGAATGCTGGCTGACCGATTCGGACGGAAACTCATGCTGCTCAGGGCTAGCTACGGCGCGGCGCTCCTCTACCCGCTGCTGGTTTTCGCCCCGAACTTCCAGGTCATGCTTCTGATCCGCTTCCTCTGTTCCTTTTTTTCGGGAACGGTCAATCCGGCGCAGACTCTGCTGGTATGCACGACGCCTCCAGAAAAACACGGTTTCGTGCTCGGCACGGTCAGCACCGCCCTCTGGAGCGGAAACATGGTCGGCTACCTGACCGGCGGGATGATCGTCCATTATTTCGGTTACCGCACAGCATTTCTTTCCTGCGGCGTCATCTACCTTGCCAGCGGCCTGCTGGTTCATCTGTTCGTGAAAGACAACTTCCGGCGCCTGACAGTGAAAAAGGAACAGAAACGGGAGAAGCACTCCTTCCGGGAACTTATGTCCCCGGCGGTTCTCTGGCTTCTCATCATGTTCCTCCTGATGGGAGTCGCAAGACGGATCGAAGAACCTTTCCTCGCCATGCAGGTGGAACTGGTCAACGGGATCGGCAGCGCTGCATTCTATACGGGAATCACGAGTGCGGCGGCGGCTCTCGGCGGCATCTTCTCAGGGATCATCATGGGACACCTCTGCGACAGAATACTTCCCCGCAGACTCGCGCTGCCGGTTCTGCTGGTGAGCGGTTCGGCAACACTCGCGCAGGCATTGTCAGGCAATATTCAGACACTCATTTTCGCGCGTTTCCTCGCCTACCTCGCAGCCGGCGGGCTCCAGCCGATTTTCCAGGTCATGCTGGCAAAGATCACGGCACCGGAACGGCGCGGCACATATTTCGGCTGGTCCGGCAGTTTCAGCACCGCCGGCGGCATCATCAGTTCCCTTCTGAGCGGCGGCATCGCCTATTATATCGGAATCCGCGGCATTTTCATCACCGCCGCCCTGATCTTCTTTCTCATGATCCCTCTGATGTTCCCGACCGTCAGGGCAAGCAAAGCGGAATACGTCTGCGATCCGGATGCGACAGGCAGAGACCTGGAAAAAGCCTGACGGCATCATGATTCAGATTCAGTGACCGCGCAGGCAAAAAGTTCAAGTAATGCCTTATATCTTCTATTCACAATAACGGTTTTATCCGTTCCTTTCCGGACTCGGCGGAAACATCGGCAGAAAAGCAGCAAAAATGCTTTCTTCTCCCTTGGATGCAGATTTAATGCCTCTCTTCCGCTTCCTCTCATCTATACCATATACCTTTAACCCTTATATTTCAAGTTTTACAATACCGGGAAAGAATACAGATATTCTTTCCCGGTATTGCTTATTTGCCGCAACTCCAGATCAATACTTCCCATGGAGCAACACGTTCCAGAACGAGCCTGGAACCCAGATTCGTTGCTTTTACACTGCGGGTCTGCCCCCACGGACTCAAACTGCCGGACGGCAAAGTCCGCTCCAACTGAAACTCACCTTCCACCGGTTTTGAAGTATTATTGACAAATACGATCTGGCTTCTGCCGTCTTTCTGCCAGGATGAACAGAAAAACTTTGGAGGATAACCTGTGCCGATTTTTTTGCTGTGACACTCGAATTTCATGCCATCGACAGCCATCGCAAATTCTCTTACTTCCAGAAATACCGGTTTCGCCTCTTTCAAAAAATAAGACTTGAAACGATACTGACGCCAAATATCCCAAAAACTGTAATAAGCAATTCCGCAGACATCCATCGTCATCACTGAAAAACTGAAATACCTGAGTTCCTGTGCATTGGGTTCCCGGCAGCTCTTCGGATCAACCTTGACCATTTTTGGATAGTTGACAAAAGACATGATCTGCGCAATCGGCATGACCGGTTTTTTCAATCGTTTCACATCCCAGACAAAATGCGAAAATTGATTCAAAGGCGCATCAGGAAATTTCTGATTCTTGACCGGGTAGAGATCAGGCATCAGAATATCGGCACAATCTTTGAAAACCTGATAATTCTTTATCCATGAAAGACACAAGAGTACCGGAATATCAGGAGTTTCCGTTTTCAGCATTTTATAGATATTCAAAAGTCTCTCATGCAACTCCGGCGAAGGTTCATCAAAAAGATACCACATTCCCAAGGCAGGATGATTTTTCCATTCCCGGACAGCGGTACGAAGTTTTTTCAGATGCTCCGGATCACGCAGAATATGTTTCCCTCTTACCACCTGCAAGGCAACTTTCATACCACATTTTTCCGATGTGTCAAGAAGTCTAGACACTCTTTCTTTCGCCGTCAGGATGTCGACATAATAGAAAACATAGTTGAATCCTGAATTCGCAGCGGCGCGGTAAGTGCCCTCACCTATAGGATCCAAAGCATAAATTCCAATTGGAAATTCACCAGTAAAGGCAGGCAGACAAAGCAAACTCAACAGCAATAAAAATGTTTTTTTCATTTTGCAACCTTCTCCACTTCCCAGATCATGGTTTCCCATGGATAAATCCAGTCCCCTGCCAATATGAACTTTCCGTTTTCCACCTTTGCAGGAACATTGCGCGTAAATCTCCAGGGTTTCAGATTCACATTTTCAGAAACGAGCCGTTCCGCCCAACGATCAAAACGTCTTTTGACGGGCCAGAGATTCACCAGGACAATATACTGCTTACCGTCAATACCGTCAAATAAAGCCAGTTGGAACTGATTCCCCTCCGCCCAGCGGAATACCTGAGGATGAGCAGGGTCTTTCAGCAAAGAAGTAAACTCCCTGAACTCGCGGAGCAAGGGAATTGCCATCTTGATGAAATCACTGTTCTTTGTCCCGTTCTTCCGTTCCTTATAAAAAAGATCATAATAGGAGTACCAGAACACACCGTTCATATTCCCCGTTGCCAGAGGCGCATAAAAGAAGCACCGCATTTCCGTTTCATTGGGATAACGCAGTCTGCTGTTGTCAAACCCCTTCACCACGTTCGGATAAGAAGTCCAGCACATAAGCTGGGGAATGGCAATGAAAGGTTTATTGTATTTGCTCATCTCCCGTAAATAGTTTGTAAAATAATGCACGGGAGCTTCCGGAAAGGGTTCATCCTTGATCGGATAAAGATCACCCATCAAAACATCACATGGCTCTATGAAATTTTTCCATTGCTCATTTTGCGCCAGGCACAACAACACAGGAATGTCAGGGGTCTCTCTCTTCAAAACTGAATAAAACAAATGCAGGTCACGTCTCTGCTGTTCCGTGAAAGGCTCATCATACAGATACCATGCTCCCAAAGCCGGATGGTTTTTAAAATCACGGACAATGCGGATCAACTCTGCCACAGCATCTTTCTTCCCTACCAGAACGCGCGTAAAAACATCAAACGCAACCTTCACTCCGTATTTTTCAGCCAGATCCAACTGTTTCTGCGCGGCATCATGACCTTTTTCAGTATAAGGATTCAAATAACAATGCATATAGGTAAAACCAAGTTCTTTTACCCGCGCAATATCCGTTTCATTTACAGGAACAGCATAAATCCCATGCATGAAATCTCCACCGCAGATGCAAACCGTCCAAAAAAGAATAACCGGCATCAATGCTTTTTTCTTCCATGACAATAAAATCATGAACACCAACTCCTTTCAATTCAGTTCTTATTTTCTTTTTTATCCAACAGCTTTTCTTTATATTTTACAGGGAAAACCTCCTTTCAGCGTTAATTAAAATCGATTTTTGAATCCATGCACCATTTGTTATACCCGGTATTAAGCCATGCAAATACATTTTTGAAATTCAATGCCTTTGCAGAACCGTCCACAAACAAAATATTGGTTCTCAAATCATGCCGGGTATATTCAAATCCCGGAAGCCAACCACTGCCCAAAGAATATGAATTCGAGGAATTCTTGATATAATAATATCCGTAATTCAACGGGGTCCCTGAATAAATTATCTGTGAACCTGCCAGCAGTACACCGCGCGTCAGTTGCATTTTCTTCAAAGAACTCAATTTTGCCGGATAGAAATTGGTGCAGCCATCATTCAGCTCTGCCCACTTTGGATAGTTCGGCATGGAACATGGTCCATACAGCATGGGACCGTAGTCAGACTGGTTCCAGTTTGCCCCAGCTTTTCCATTCGCAGGGCACACCAGAAATCGTGTCCTGATATTCCTGACGTTGTAAAGTCCGGCGAGATTGTCGAACCATATTGAATTCGCTGCTGAAGAATACCTAACAGGCACAAAATAATCATTGAAATCATTCTGATAGTTCGCAACCAGCAGCGACAGTTGTTTCAAGTTGCCGACACAGGCAATCCGCTTCCCCGCGGCTTTTGCCTTCCCCAGCGCAGGCAGCAGCATCGCCGCCAATATCGCGATGATCGCAATCACGATGAGGAGCTCGATCAGGGTGAAAATTCTTGTTTTCATCCTGAAAGTGAGAACAGAAGAACAAGGAACTCTGAAGTAAGAAGGAACGGGAAAACATTTGAACAAAGGAACAGGAAAACAATGAAACAATCGAATGAAAAAAGAAAAAATAAAGGGGGATTGACTGCGTCCTCTGCGGGAATCTGTGCACCGTCGCGAAAGGCGACTGTTTTCATGAAAATGCCCGTCCTGGCAACCGGGGGCATTGCCTCGTTCCCTGCTGTTCCGCTCTCCGTTCAGATGTTCCTTCACTTGAGTTTTTCTCATAACAACCTCCTTCTGTCAGATGATATTTCTTATGATAAATTCCGTTGCCGGGGTAAAATAAGTCTGAAAATAGTTCCGGGATTGATTCCGGGTCAGGTTCTCCAACATCGCAATGATCGCCTCCGCATGAGCCGCCATCGGGTGAGTGATCGCGTTCAGGTTCAGCTTGAAACGGTCGTTCTCAAGACGCCCCTCCAGATTATCGTAACTGATCAGCTGAAAATCTTTTCCGCAGGACAGTCCTGCGGTGGAAAAAATATCAATCATGCCGTATGTGATGAAATCGCTGGGAGAAATGATTACGTGATCCGTCAGTTTCCGTTCCAGATAGTAACGGGCACACTTCGCGCCCGCCAGCATCGCCGAAGAAATGATGCCGTTTTCAGGGTAATGGACATGAAACGCGGAATCGGAAAGTCCCAGTTTTCTCCCAGCCTCAAGCAATGCCCCCAGACGCCGGTGATGCGTCACGCAATCATCCCCCGCGAGGAAAAATTTGCGGTATCCCTTCTCCCAGCAATATTTCAGCGCCGTTAAAAAAGCCGGACGGTAATCATACACCACCTGATTCCACGGCCCGTAATTCACGGCGTCATCCGCATACAGGATCACCTGCTGTTTTACATGCAGGAGAAAATCCTCGGCGACCTCAAGCATTCCCGCAGGCGCAATGATCACATCATGTTTCAGCAGCGAAGACTGAACCTTCAAGGCATGAGGCGGTCGATTCTCCACGAAGAGCTCATAGGAAAATCCATGATCTTCCAGCAGACGGCAGACCTGTTCTATGAATACCGTAAAAGCTGCATAATTCAGCTCGGGAATGCCGTCAGGACAGAGCCAGTGCACAAATGCGACACGAAGTCTCTCCGCTGCCAGCCGGTTCGCCCGCACGAAACTGCCGCTGCCCCGCACGCGGCTGATCAGTCCCTTTGCCGCGAGACGACACAATGCACGATCCGCTGTCTTCAGGGAAACCGCGTACTGTTTTGCAATTTGCGATGCAGACGGAAGCCGGATTCCGGGAACCATCTCGTTCCCGACAATCTCCTCTTCGATGGATGCCGCAACATCGCGCTCAGAGTATTTTCTTGACTTTTCCCGCCTCATTCTCATGTCCATATCTGCTTCACCTGCTTATAATTATATAATAAAATCATAAAATGACAATAGCCCAAAATGATGGAAAAAAACTGGATAATGACATTTCAAATTCAAAAGTATAGTCAGATTTTTCAGAAAAAAATAAGCGCTGAAAGAAAACACTCCGTTTCAAGCTTGATGGATGAACATGCGGAAAAGCGGATGCAAGCCCCCAATCTCCAGAAACAGGATCGACATTTCCAGCAATATGATGCAATACCGATTTATTACTCTGAAAAAATCTTTTTTTTTGCAGAAATCTCCATTGACTAATCTTTTTCCAAAGCTTATATTAAAATTGTTAACGTAAACAATTTATCTTTTCAATCTAACAGAGAGATCGGAAATGAATGAGATCATCAAAGGTCTGAGCAAGAATCTGCTGGAGGAGAATCCGGAAATCGAAGCGAGAATCAAACATGGAATCGAACTTCACCGCAAGGGAACTGCAAAATTCACTCTGCTCGGCAAGGACGGCACAGAGATCAGGAATGCGGAAATCGAACTCAAACAGACAAAACATCAGTTTGAGTTCGGATGCAACGGATTCATGATCAACCAGTTCAGGGAGGCGGAAAAGAATGCGGCGCATGACGCCATGTTCTCCAATCTTTTCAATCTCGCTGTCGTGCCGTTCTACTGGTCCGACCTGGAAGTGGAGGACGGCAAACCGCGTTTCGACAAGAACTCGCCGCATGTCTACCGCCGCCCGAACACAGACGAATGCCTTGATTTCTGCGACAGGTATGGAATCGTTCCGAAGGGACATCCGCTCATGTGGCATGCATTCATTCCGGAATGGCTCGCGGCGGACGACGCGATGCTGAAACTGCGCTGGGAACAGCGTGTCAGAGAGATCGCACAGCGTTACGGCGACCGCATCCGCAACTGGGATGTGGTCAATGAAGCGGTTTATTTCGACCCGAAGAATCCGCAGCTTCCTCCGGGGCATGTCGAATTCGCCTTCGATATTGCGATGAAATATCTGCCGCAGTCCTGCACACTCAACTACAACGACTATGCGTGTTTCGATTTTCCGCACGGCAATTATACGGGAATTTACATGCTGGTCAAAAATCTGCTGCTGAGCGGAAGAAAGGTAGACTGCCTCGGTCTTCAGTATCATCTGTTCGGATGCAAGCCGGAACAAATGGTGGAAGCATGGAACAAAACGAAGTTGAATCCGTCGCTTCTCTACGACTGCATGGATCAGTATGCAAAGCTCGGAATCCCGTTCAACATCTCGGAAATCACGCTGACCGCGCATGAGGCTCTGGGAGACGGACGCCTTGAATTCCAGGCGCAGATGGCGGAGCGCCTTTACAAAATCTGGTTCAGCCATCCGGGAACGCAGAGCATTATCTACTGGAACCTGATCGACAATACAGCCTTCCGCAACCCCAGACACCCCCAGTGGAATGAAAACGTCTATCTCGGCGGTCTGCTGGACGAAAACCTTCAGCCGAAGCCGGCATACAAAACGCTGGAGCATCTGATCAGGAAAGAGTGGCACAGCGAAGGAAAAATCACCTGTTCCAGTGAAAAGAACAACTATTTCCGCGGATTCTACGGGGATTATGACGTGACGATCAAGACAGATTCCGGTGCAATCCGCAAACAGATCAAACTTCAGAAAGGACGCGCCAACGAATTCACATTTGAAATCTGACGCACACCCTTGCACGACAGTTCAAAAATCAGGAACATAACGGATTTTCAGGGGAAGACAGAGCCGGAACTGATTCCGTCTTTCCCTTTTTCTTCATGCTGTGTCTCCTCCGGGCTTTGCGTTTTTCCATCCGGCGCCGGTGTTCCATCATCTTTTTTTGGAAAATGTCCCTCCAAACCGCTTGAAAAAAGATTGTTTGAAGTCTAATATATAACATCTTAAAAATTATGGAGATGCCTATATGAAAAAACTGTTGTTTATTTTGGCTGTCGCGGCTCTTGCGGCAGGAGTATCGGCGGATGACCTTACCACAAAGTCCGGAAAAGTCTATAAAAGTTTTGCGATCATGGGAGCAGCCCCCAACGGAATTCTGATTTTTCATGAAAACGGCAAGGCTGTAATTCCTGTCAAGGAATTCCCTGACGAATACAAGGAAAAAATCGCAAAATATGAGAAGGAAATTCCCGCTAAAAAACGGGAAGCCGCACAAAAGAAAGCTCTCAAGGCAAAACAGGCACGACAGGCGGCAGCAGAAAAAAAGAAACGCGAAAACGAGAGAAAAGCCCGGATGAAAAAATTCCTTGCCGATGAAGAGGCACGCAAGAAAAAAGAGGAAGCGGCAGCCAAAGCCGCCAGTGCAAAGACAGCGGCAAAATCTACCGATGGCTTTGGCGGAGATACATTCAAAAAGAACTGACCTCAAAACGGGAACGTCATTTTATCTGGTTCCGCATTTCAGTAATAACACAGAAAAAGCTCCGGAATTCATTTGAACTCCGGAGCTTTTTCATTTTCCTGATTGCCGTCCCGGCAGAATCAGTCGAGCTTGCAGCAATCCATGGACATGAATTTCTTGGACATCAGCTCACAACCGTCCTTGGTAACGATGCAGCCGCGTTCCCAGCGGAGTCCGTAACCGTTTCCGGTGAAGAACGTGTCGATCTGATAAGTCATGTTTTCCTGAAGCTTGTATTTGCTGGTGGTTTCGATCCAGGGGCTCTCCGTCTCCATGATGCCGAGACCGTGGACCGGACCGTAAAGCATGTAGTCGCCCCATCCCTGATCGCATCCCCACTGAGTGTATTTCTTGGCAATGCTGGATGCCTCCACTCCGGCTTTGATCAGCTCAAAAGTGTATTTATGGGCGCGCAGTCCGAATTCGACCAGGGCCAGCTGTTCTTTCGGGAGCTTTCCGAACCAGACAGGCAGTCCGATGGAGGAGCTGTAACCGCCGACTCTGGCGCCGATGTTCAGCTGGATGATCTCATTTTTCCTGAGTTTGGCGCCGGTGGGACGGCTGATGCCGTTGCTGGTGCGGTCGCCGCCGAAACAGTACAGGCTGTGGCCTTCGTATTCGCCGCCGTTTGCATAGATCTCACGCTGTGCGATACCGATCGCCTGAAACTCGGTCATGCCGGGCTTCATCTCGTCAAGCATCGCCTGAACGGCTTTCTCCGCAACCTTGAAAGCTTTGCGGTGGCAGGCAAGCTCATTCTCGCTCTTGATCCAGCGGAGCGGACGGAACACTTCATCCGCAGGGACAAGCGTCACATCCGGCAACTGGGCAGCCAGAGCATCCAGCGTGGGCTTCGTCATGACGGCGGTTCCGACCAGGCCGAGTTTCTTCAATTTCTTTTTGCCCATGCCTTTTTTGGCGACATCGGCAAACGTTGCCAGCGGAATGCCGGGGTAATCCGGCTCGGCGGATTCACGGTAAACCAGCAACTGCATGATGTTCGGAACCACACTGCGGCCCTGTGCATATTTCAGGCTTTCGGGACCGATCAGCAGGATCGCTTCGCCCTCCGCAGGAACAAACACGCCGGCCTGTTCAAATGTCGGCCAGTACTCTGTCAGGTAACGGACATTGGCAAAGTCGGACTCCGTGCCGTGTACAAGGCACGCATCAAGACCCGCTTTCTTCATGTTCGCCTGAAGTTTCGCGATTCTGTCGAAATACTCCTGTTTCGGAATTGACGCCATTTTCATTCTCCTTGATTTGGGGTTGAACTTTTTCCTGAGAAAGAATATAGAACATTCAAAAAGCCGAATCAAGGACATTCCGGCAAAAAATATGATTTTTTATACCGGTAAAAAATACTTTTGAATGTAAAAGAGAGTTATGAAATATATCGGTATATTTATTGCGAGCTCTTGATTTTATTCTCTGAAATGTTATATTGGCTCAGGACATAACATGGGAGGAGATGAAATGAAGCCACTGACACACTGTTATTCATGGATTGAATCTCGGGAAGATCAGAAAAAACATATGCGCGAATTCGCCGAGGCAGGCGCGCGGCATCTGGTCCTGACCAGCGGGCTTCTGGGAGAAGGAATGAAGTCAATCCGGTATCTTCTGGATTTTCACGAAGACATGAAGGCTTTCGGGCTGGACTTCATGGACGCCCACGCTCTCTGGGGCACATGGGAAGACCCCGGAATGCCTCTGGAACAGTGGCACGATACCGTAATCCTGCGCCACCGCATCTCCATCCGGCTCTGCGCCGCATTCGGCGTGAAGACCATGACCTTTCATACGGGAAACACCCTTAACAGCATCTTCGGGAAAAATCTGGCGCTGGACGATTATTACGGAATGCTGATCCGCTCTCTGGAGGAACTTCTGCCGGATGCGGAAAGGAATGGCGTAATCCTCGCGCTGGAAAACCAATGGACGCCGCTGAACCACAGCCGCCGGCTGCTGCGGGTCATGGAGCATTTCCATTCTCCGAATCTGGGATTGTGCTACGATTCCGGACACGGCAACCTGATGGAAAAAGGCATGTCTTTTCCGGGACGTTCCTGCGTGCCTCCGATATGGGATGATCTCGGAATTCCCGTGGAGTGGGAAGAGAATCTGATCGGGAAATTCAGTCCGTGGCTGGTGAACTGCCATCTTCACGACAACAACGGCATGGAAGACGAGCATAAGTTGCCCGGCGACGGCACGGTGGACTGGGAGAAGATCGGAAAAAACCTGAGTCATGCGCCGCGCCTTCAATGCATCCAGAACGAAACCGCGCCGCATCATAATACGATCAGCCGGATATGCGGCAAATTCAGCGAACTGTTTGAGACGCCATAGGAAATCATGAACAGAGGAAAACCGGAAAAATATATCGCTCTGGCAGGCTCGATTCAGCAGCTCATGCAGGACATGGAGCTGAAATCGGGGGACAGCCTGCCCTCGGAGCGCAAACTTGCGGAGCACTTCAAGTGCAATCACATCACGGTGCGCAAATCCCTGCGCCTGCTTGCGCAGAAAAATATCATCCATACAATCGCCAGCAAGGGAAATTTCGCAGGAGCGGCTCCGCTTCAGCGCAGCCGTTCCAATCTGATCGGGTTCATTTTTCCCGAAGATGAAATTTTTTACTATAAAATCTTTTCTTCCGTGGAAAAAATGATCGCATCCAATAAAATGCATCCGGTGGTCCATCTGACCGGAGGTTCGGAGTTCAAGGAGACGGAGTTGCTGGATTACTGCGACAAAGCCGGTTTTCTGGCGCTGATCGCAGTCCCGAACCGTCTCTGCGCCGAACACTACAGACGGATGAGCATCCCCGTTCTGTTTTTCGATATTCCGATGGAGGATGTTCCCATTCCGCAGATTGTGACCGACGACCATTCCGGCGCCTTTTCCGCGACGGAACATCTGATCAGCTACGGGCACCGCCGGATCGCACATATCGGAAGCGAATATGATTTCACCGGGGAACAGCGCCTGAACGGATTCCTCGACGCCCTCGCAAAACACGGAATCCGGCATGATAAAAATCTGGTCAAAATGCGTTACCCGAGCCGGGAATGGGGATATTACGCGGCAAGGGAACTGTTCAAAGGCACGAAAATCCCGACGGCGGTATTCTGCTCCAACGACACAATCGCATCGGGCGTGATGAACTATTGCGCACAGAACGGAATCCGTGTGCCGCAGGACCTTTCGGTGGTCGGATTCGGCAACACGCTGACGTCCGAGGACCTGAACCTGAGCAGCGTCAGCCAGAACAGCGAAAAGATCGTCAATTCGCTGTGCAGCAACCTGAATCTGGTTCTGCGCGGGGAGACGCCGCCGTCGCGGATTATCATCCCTACTTCTTTCATCTCCCGCGGCACCGTGGCGGTACCGCCGAAATGAGCTGTCACGATGCAGAGCATCGCATTGTCATTGCACACGGAAGCGGAAAGCAGAACCGTTGCCCCCGGCTCCACCTTCAGAATCAGGAATGGAGAAAACCGTGTCACATGACGTGAAGTTCTGAATTTTTCTGTTTTTTTTATTTTTCCCTCTTGTTTTTTTCTTCAAAATGTTTATAATAATAGAAGTGATATGCATAACACTAAAATAAATCACAAAACTTGAAAGTTATTCAGATGAAGCAGAGCCAATTAAAACACTATGCGGTTTTTGAGCGTCTGAAGCAGGAATTTTCACATTCCAGCTTCAAAGTGGGAGACCGTCTGCCATCGGAGCGGGATTTTGCAGAACGGCTGTCGGTGAATATCGCAACGATTCGCCGTGCGTTCCGCGATCTTGTCCTCGCCGGAATCGTGGAGAAACGGATCGGATCGGGAACATATCTTGCCCAGCCTTTGCAGGCGTCATGGCAGGAACGGACCGTCAATCTGCTGCTGGGGCGCCAACGGATCACCGAGTTCGACAAGGCGCTGGAGCGTGCGTTTCTTGCCGTTACGAAAGAACTGGGACGGACGGGGCGCGTAATCTACGTGGATGAGGAGAGTTATCCGGAGGTGGTCCGTAGCTGCATCTGTTTTAAACAGCCGACGATTGTCGCTTATTACGGGGGAAACGGAGAACTCGCGGAGTGTCCGGAGCTGTTCGTGCGCCTGAGCTCCATGTCCTACAATACGGGAATTCCATCGGTGCTTTGCGACGATGTGGATGTCATCAACTCCCAGATTGCGCACCTGCGGAGCGTCGGATGCCGCAGAATCGCGCTGCTGTCCGTCAGAGAGACACGGGAATTGCAGAAATTCCAGCAGGCAGTCTGGCAGGGGACCATGGGAAAAGATTATGCGCCGGAACTCTCGATCACGGCGGAAAGTCCGGACTGCGGACCTGTGGAAGCCGCATATGAAGCCGTGAACAAGGCGTGGGGCGAAACTTCGTTCAACGGCCTGATCTGCCTGACGGATGAACTGATGTTCGGGGCGCTTTCGGCGCTGCGCCGGAATGGAGCAAGAGTGCCGGAGGACGTTGCCGTCACTTCGATCGGCGATACGGAACTGGCACGTTTTTCCAATCCGTCCGTGACCGGGATCAATCCGGATGCGGAGGCGCATATCCGTTCAGCGGTGGAGCTGCTGGACCACAATCATGAACATCCGCAATCGCTTGAGCTGATGCGTCTTGTAAAATCCAGACTGATCGTCAGAGAATCCACGGCAAGAAATCATAACCGCCAAATGATGAAAGGACAGAAAAATGCAGAAAAACAGTAAAACAGCCGATCAATTGCGGAAAGGCAGGAACATTTTCACATTAATAGAATTGCTTATCGTGATAGCGATCATCGCGATTCTTGCGGCAATGCTGCTTCCCGCTTTGAATGCCGCAAAAGTCAAAGCACAGGCGATTGACTGCGTGAACCACTTCAAACAACTGGGCAGTGCAACCGTCATGTTCGCCGGAGATCATCAGGATTTCGTTCCGCCGGCAATGTTCAATGCAGACAACACAAAAAAAGTATTCGGCTGGACCGACAACAATTATTACTGGTATCAGCATCTGTATCCATATGCGCCTCAAAAAAACATTTTCGACTGCAAGCCCTATCTGAAACCGGACAAACCATATAAAAATGCAGACACCAATGCGGGAGGAGTCTGCAAGAACAATGAAACAACGCGCTATGAAATCCCGATTGCCTACGGAGCAACCGCCGATCTTGGTGGTTATGATATGATGGGAACAACTACGGGAGTCAAACTCGGCAACCTGAAGAATAACTCAAGACGTGTCCATCTGAGCGACTACAACACAGCACTTTTTCTCGGCGGCAACTTCGCGAGTTTGAGCATGAATGCCGTTGCACAGATTTTCCGCCACAACAAAACAGCGAATATGCTTTTTCTCGACGGACATGTGGAACCGGTTCACAGGAACAGGCGGTCCGGTATCAATTCAGATAAGAATTTTATTTTCGGGCGTAACTGATGCAACAGAATCAGAAAGGTGAAAACATGAAATCAAAACTTCTGACCGCTGTTTTTCTTATTTGCACTTCCGCCATTTACGGGAATGAGAATATCATACATCGGGTAAATAATGCAGAATGGAAGGCATGGGGCAATAACGCCTCCATACAAATCAGCAGAAAAAAAGAGCAAGGAAAAGAAATCGTTGTATTCAGGCGATCCGACGGGAAGAGCGGATGGAACACGCCGATGTACACGCTACCGCATGAAATCACGGTCAATGCATTTACCCTTCTCAAGTTCCGCTGCAAGGCAGAAACGACAAAGAACTGTGAACTCAATATAAAAAATGCATCCGAAGGTGCAGAATATGCAGTAAGATTCAACTGTATCGCAGGACAATGGACGGAAAATGCAGTCCTCCTGAAAGATGCACAATACAAGCGTTTCGGCAGAGAGGGGGTCACACCGGACGGCATCATGGGAGACCGCATCTCACAGATTCAATTTGCCTGTTCTGGAAAAGAGGTCGGAATTGCAGAGGTCCGCATCATTGAAATCGATCCCTCAGAGGTTTCCTCGTTCCACCGGAAAACGGAATTTGTGGACGCTTATCTGAAACAGCGCAAAGTTCCGCAGTATCACCAGTTCCGGCGGAATGCTGCATTTCCTTTCGGGGTCATATCAACCATCGGCGCGGGCAACAGCGCAAATGCCGCGTTTTTCGGGCAGACGGCACGCGAACGCATGGAGGATGATCTCCGTGACATCCGTCTCCGCGGCTTCAATACTTACTCCAACTTCGTAGACAGTTCAGGCTATACAATCTCAGAACGTCTTGACCTCATGAAGAAATATCACCTTCATCTTCTGGAAACGGCGACCTGCGGAACAGGAATTCATCAACTCCCGGAGAACAGTCCTCTCCTGAAGGAAATCCGGGAAAATGCCTCGCACCCGAATCTTCTCGCATGGTATGGGCAGGACGAACCCGGTGACGGTGCGCTCTATCTGAAAAACAAAGTGCGGATCGAAACTTTGTCCGGAGGAGGAGCCCCCCTGACCAGCGCCATGCATATGATGTCGATTGCGCAGGAGCTTGGACCGGCAATGGATGTGATCATGCTGGACCCTTACAGCCTGAATTCCGGAATTGCCAGGAAAAATGCAGCATCCGTGTTGGAAAAACATGCGGTTCTCCTGAAAATGGCGCTTGGATTCTGCGCAGGAAAGCGGGTCTGGATGATTCCGCAGGCGTTTTCCTGCCGCAACGGAGGGAAAAAATATCTGCGTTACCCGACTCCTGCCGAAGCGCGTTTCGATGTCTTCCATACTCTCGCCGCAGGAGCAAACGGTTACATTTTCTTCATTTACAATGACACCGTGCCTTATCTCGACGGACGCATTCGAGGCGAGGAATTTGACACGACACTCGTGGACGCATGGGGCAACGGCAATCCGACGACGGACGCTCTTTCCAACCTTGCGTTCCGCCTGACTGCAATCATGCCGTCGTTTCTTGAACGCAAAAGACTGAAGAAGGAGCGCATCGCAACCGCAAGCTCTCCCGACCTTGAAATCAGTCAATGGGATAACGGTGGCGGCATTCTGCTGATCGCCGTAAACAGGAATCTCCTGCAAAAGATATCCGTCAGTCTGAATGTCGAACTGAAATCAGAAGAGAAACTTTATGATCTCGACACACTTCATGAAATCCCTGCTTCCTTTACGGCAGACATGGTTTCCGGAGATGCGAAGCTCCTGTTTGCAGGAACTCCAACGGCATGGAAACAGGTAAAAGACGAAATCACGGAACGGCAGAGGAAGCACGCAAAAGAGATTGCCTCACTGCAATGGAAAGAACCTGCGGAACTTGCAGCAGTGCGCAAAGCTTTCGGAAAACTGAATCATTTCCTGACAGAAGACTCCATCCTTACAGAAATCGACGGCAAGCAGGAGTGGAGCCGGACACGCGAAAAGATCAAAGCCTTGTCCAAACGTTACTTCGATGCCCGCCGTGAATGGAAAAAAAGCGGCAAAGTTCCGGCGGGCATGAGCGGATTGAAATCGGAAGTGGAGCAGATTCTCGCGGAAGAAAGAGAACGCTTCAGGTAAAAGACTGTGAAAAATACAGGGAATGCATCTTTCGGATTCCCTGTATTCCCTCCCACTCATCCTTTTTTTCATGGTCTCCGGCAACTGCATTACCGGAACCGGTCATGATAAAATTTCACATGAGTGCACGCCCGTCTTCTTGCAACTTGGACAACGGCATGTATATTTCCTGACAACAGTTTGATTCAAATTCAGGAAAGAGGAAACATTCATGCGGATTTTTTTTGTTTTTCTATTGCTTATGACTGTTTCTTTTGCCTCCGCCGCAGCAGAACCGGCAGCGGGATCGCAAATGGGGGATTGTCTGCTGCCAAAGCCCCGCGTCACATTCAATCTGCCGCCGCTGCTGGTCTATGAATCGGACAACCCGGTGACAGGAAAACAGGATCACCTGCGGATTCTCGGTCCGCTGTTTGAATCCTATCGCAAAGCGGACGGCAGTTCCATGAAAGCATTCCGCCCGGTATGGAGCATGGAATCCAAGGCGGACGGACGTTTTGCATCGGATATCGTCTGGCCGCTTTCCATGTATCGCAAGACCCGATCCGGAAGCTACTTCTGGCTCCTCCCCTATTTCGGTTCCGCCGGAAAAAACGACTCTTACGAACGTTATCTTTTCCCGTTCTGGTTTCTGGAACGGCACAGGAACGGAGAATACTCCTGGTTTTTCTTTCCGTTTTACGGAGACATGCATAATTTTTTCTCCTATCAACGGACGCAGTTCATCCTGTTCCCGCTTTACAAATACGGGGAAAAGAACCATGTCGCCGGCAACGGTTTCCTCTGGCCGCTGTTCAATATGGAACACGGTCCCGGCATGAAAGGATTCCGCATCTTCCCGTTCTATGCAAAGCGGACCGTGGACGGAATGCGGGAAAATGTCTCCTGGCTCTGGCCGCTGCTGAATACTGCGCAATCCCTGAAAGCCCCCGAAGATTTCGCATTTCTTTCCATCCCTCTGGGCGGATATGAATCATGGAACGGCATTACAAACCTGACGGTCCTGCCGCCGTTGTTTTCCTATAAGACCTTTCAGGACAGGCAGATGGCGTTGAGCGTCCTCTGGCCGCTGTTCAAATACGGGAAAGACCTGGATGACGGCGGGGGCTCGTGTCTTTATTTCTGGCCGTTCTGGGGGAAAGCGGTTTCCGACCACGCTTACTACTCCTTTTTCTTCTGGCCGATGGGGCTGAACCTGAAATCGGAAACGGCTTCCCGCCGGACTCTATGGCGTGCGTTCCTGCCGCTGTATCTGAACCGCAGTGTATACGATATGAAAAAGGGAAAAGAGGTTTCCGCCTATACGCATCTCTGGCCTTTCGTCTCAAGACGGACGGAAGGAAGGAACTCCCGGATACACGGGCTGGATTTTATTCCGGTAAAGCAGCTTGGTTTTGCGGAGCGGAACTATGCGGCGTTCTGGCGTTTTTTCGAGGTGAACCGGAATGAAAACGGAATGGCGTTCGAGATTTTATGGGGATTGTCAAAAGGATACCGGACCGTGGACGGCGGCGGTTTTTCCGTGGGGCCGTTCTATTCGCAGGATCGTCCTCACGCCGGAAAATCCGAATATGATATTCTCTCCGGACTTGTCAATATCAGAAATCAGGCGGGGATTACGCGCTTCCGGCTGTTTTACTGCCTTGATTTTTCGCTGTAATGGTGTTATCTTGCCGGGATATGGATGATAAATGCAGAGTGGACAGGAATGAATAAACCGGTTTTTGTATTTGGAAAAAAGGTCATTGAGTATCTGGTGCGCGTCGGCGGCGGCGTGCAGATGATCCTGCTTGCCTTTCTGTTTCTCCCGACACTTTGGCGCAACAGAAAGGAAGTCTACCGGCAGATGATGCTCTGCGGCATCAAAAGTTTCGGTGTCACGTCCGTGGTCGCGCTCTTTACCGGCATGATTCTTGCGCTTCAGGCGGGATTGATTCTGAAAGCCTACGGGCAGGAAATGCGTGTGGGCTTTCTGGTGGCGCAGACGATGTTCCGCGAGATGGGACCGTTCATGACCGCGCTGATTCTCGCAGCGAGCGTGGGCTCCGGCATGGCGGCACTGCTCGGAACGATGAAGGTGTCGCAGGAGCTTGCGGCGCTGGAAGTGATGTCGATCAATCCGGTGCGTTTTCTGGTGGCGCCGCGTCTGCTCGCCATGATGGTGATGTGCCCGGTGCTGACGATGTACACCGACCTGATCGGCATTCTCGGCGGCGGGCTGGTCGCCTACACGCAGCTCGGAGTCGGCTGGACCATGTATTTCGACAATGTGCGTTTCATGCTCTATGAAAGGGAACTCTGGGTGGGGGTATTCAAGGCATGGGTGTTCGCGATCATCATCGTGGCGATCAGTTGCCATCAGGGGATGGTTGCAAAGGACGGAGCGGTCGGCGTGGGACTGGCGACGAAAAAATCGGTGGTCGCATGTTTTCTGGTCATCCTGATTGTCGGCTATATCATAACGAGGATGTTTTACTGATGATTGAGTTTCGCAATGTAAGCAAAACGCTCGGAGGGCGCAGGGTTCTGGACGGACTCTCTTTTCATGTGAAGGAAGGAGAGACCTTCATCATCGTCGGGCCGTCCGGCACCGGCAAATCGGTTACGCTTTCCCATATCATCGGCCTGATGCAGCCGGACTCCGGCGATGTGATCGTGGACGGCATGCATGTGGAGCGGATGCACCGCCGGGAGCTGGAGGCTCTGCGTTCCGGCACAGGCATGTTGTTTCAGGGCGGAGCGCTGCTGAACTGGATGAATATTTATGACAACGTGGCTCTGCCTTTGCGCGAACGTTACAGCTATACCGAGGAACAGATCCGGGAAAAAGTCATGGAGATGCTGGCTTTTCTGGAACTGGAAGACTCCATGTACAAAATGCCGGGGGAGATTTCCGGCGGCATGGTGAAGCGCGCCGGACTCGCCCGGGCGGTGGTCTGCAATCCGAAGATCATGCTTTACGATGAACCGACTTCGGGGCTGGACCCCGTGATGTCGCGTAAGATCGACGGTTTGATCGACACGTTGAAAAGCAAATACCGCATGACTTCCGTGGTCGTGACACACGATCTTGTCAGCGCCCTGAATATAGGCGACACGGTTGCGATGCTTTATGACGGCTCCATGATCGAATGCGGGGCTCCCGCCGACTTCATGAAGAGTGAAAATCCATTGGTCAGAGAATTTATCTCCGCACAATTTCATACCCGAAAGGCTGGTGTATTATGAATATCATGAACCGGAAACGCAATCTTCTGCTCTCTCCCGAATTCCTGACGGGGCTGTTCTGCATCGGTGCCCTGTGCATTCTGTTTTACTTTACCGTGGTGATCCGAGGCAAGGATTTCTTCGACACCAGAAAGCATTTCTACATCTCCGCGCGTTTTCCCCATGCCAGCACCCTTGCGGTGAATGACAAAGTCAAGATCATCGGCGTGGAAATGGGCACGGTCGATTCGCTGGAGCTCGCCCCCGGCAACAACGCGGTCATCGTAAAAATGAAACTCCGCAAAGATATCCGCATCTATCAAGGGTACGAGATGCTGATCCAGAACTCCTCCGTCTTCGGCGGCGCCTACGTGAATATCAATCCCGGCGCTCCCGAAGGCGAGCCGTTCCCCGCAGACACCGTATTCGACGGACTGCCGCCGATCGACATCATCAAGGAGGCTTCGGAGCTGATCGCCGCATTCCGCGAGGATGAGAAGTATTTCCGTGAAGTGATTCTGGAGGGCGGCGTCCTTGAAAAAATCCGCGACGCCCTGAAACGGATTGAGGAAAATGCAAAAAACCTGAATGACATCTGTGAGGAGATCAAAGCCGGCAAAGGCACGCTCGGCAAGCTTTTCACCGATCCGGCATTTTATGTGGATGCCCAGAAAGCTTTCGTGGAGCTTTCCGCATTTTCAAAGAAGTTTGACGCAATCCTTGCCGAGATTCAGTCCGGCAAAGGCACGCTCGGCAAACTCCTGAACGACGAGGAAGCCTACCGGGAAATGACGGCATTCATGAAGAATATGAATGCGTTTGCCGTCAAACTGAATGCCGACAAGGGAAGTCTTGCGAAGTTCATGATGGACGACGGACGGTTCTACAACAATTTGAATTCGACGCTTGAGAATTTGGATACTCTTGCGAAAATGATGAGCAATAAAAAGGGAACATTGAACAAACTGATGACCGATGATTCCCTTTACAATGAAATGCGCGATACGGTCAGGGAGATCCGCAGTGCGGTGGATGATTTGCGCGAGATGGCGCCGGTCGCCACCTTCGGCAGCGTCCTGCTCGGAGCTCTCTGAGCCATATCACGGTCAAAACAAGGAGTATGAAGCAATGAAACTGTCATGTGTGTTTTCCGCTGCCGCGGCAGGATTCGCCGCGATTTTCCTGATGGGTGCCTCTTCCTGCGAAGAAGCGCTTGCCAATCCCGACAAGTTTTTCAACGAAGAAGTCGATCAGACTCCCAGCTATGTGGTTTCGATTCATGACATGATCAAATACCAGCGTGGCGACATGATGGAGAAGGAGCTGGAATCCTTTTCCGGGGGTACGGTATGCGTGAACAAGAATTCCTACCTGCATTCACGCGATATCATGAAAATCGGTATGGTCCAGCGGAAGAGCGACCCGGAATTCTTTGACCTCATCATCACGCTTACCGACCGCGGGCAGAAGATATGGAGCGCCCTTTCCGTCAACATGCGCGCCAAAGGGAGTTCCAGTGAACTTGCTTTTGTGATCGACGGCATGTATTACCGTTCTTTCAAGCCGGAGCTCCTGACGGACAATGAGACGATCATTGTCACAGTGGAAGGTCCTTTCGATCCTGCAACGGCAAAAGGACTGGTGAAGAATTCCGAACGCAACTATAAGATATTCAACAAGTAAGCCGGAATACGGCGGAACCGGGGGATGCTGGCAAAGGCTGTGTCGGTGTCCTAGTTGCTCCAGTTCCGGACCGCTTCCAGAAAGAACGGCACAATCGTGCGCAGTTTTGCATTGCCGACGCCGCGGATCAAAGCCGCTTCGGGAACGGAAATCGGACGTTTTTCGGCAAACTCGCGCAGTGTGGCGTCCGGCAGGATACAGTAAGCCGGAACCCGTTTCTTTGCAGCAAGTTCCGCACGAAGCTCGCGCAAATGTTCAAACAGTTCTTCATCGCTGCCGTAAAGAACCCGTTCCCTGATCTCTCCCCGCGCGGAAATGACTTTTTTCTTTTCCCTTTTCGTCCGTTCCGGCTCGGCGCTTTTCAGTTCAGGAATCGCAAGAGAAAGCGTTTTTTTTCCGCGAAGCATGTCGGTGCCAAGTGTACTGAGTCCGAGGCACGGATACTCCGGATTCCCTACCCGTTTCAAATAATTCGCTGCTTCCAGCGCTTTCATAAAAAGCAGAATATTGTTCTGGCTCAAAGACTTCAGACTGCCGAAAAAGGGATCGCGGTCATAACCGCATCTGGTAATCTCCGGACGGCGCGCTCCGGCAAGAATCTGGCTCAAACGCCCTCCGCCGAGCCGTCCGCCAAAAGCCTGGACAGCCAGCAGAATCGTCATGGCCGCCTCCTGTTCGCGTTCCGTCAGCTGCCGTGAATACGCCGCGTTTCCGGAACAGAGATCACAGTTTTCACACTTCCAATCTCCGGCATCCTCTCCGAAATAAGAGATCAGATACCCCTGACGGCACTTCGCATTCTTCGTATAACGGATCACATCCTCCAGACGGTCCGTTTCAAGCTTGCGTTTATATTCCAGTTCGGCAAAATCAATTTCAAGTTCCTCTTTTTCAGGGCAAAGCAGTTCCGTGGCACGCCCGCGGAACGGGAGCGTGTAATTCAGGACGGAGCCGTTCAGATTTGCGATAACCCGCTTGATCTGTTCCACATTCAGTCCGCCGATGCGGGCAAGCTCCTCATAAGTGTATTCGCTTTCCAGAAGCGCACGGCTCCCTTTCGCGGCAAGAAAACGGTAAATGAAACGCGAACGCTGGGTCGCCTGCGTCTCATGCTCCCGGCACAAAGCTTCTGGGTCGCCGGTGAAATGGAGCCGGACGCGGTCATGCGCATTGTATGCTCGCGCAATGTAATTGTTCTGTTCCAGAATGCTCAGCGCAGCACCGATCTGCCCCTCGGATTTCGCGTCCGCGACCTGAGGCAGGATCTGCGCCATCGTCATTTCCAGAACCGTGTTCCGGCGTCTGCGCGACTCCTTGAGAAGAACCTCGTAGACTTCCTCCACAATTTCTTTCGGAGGATTGTTCAGATCGATCAGAAATTCCTGAATGAAACGGTCGCTGTAAGAGTAAAGCAGAATGCATTCCGCCGGTTCGCCGTCCCGTCCTGCGCGCCCCGCCTCCTGATAGTATGCCTCAATCGAACCCGGAATGTTGTAATGGATCACGCGGCGCACATCCGGACGGTCGATTCCCATGCCGAACGCATTGGTGGCAACCAGAACCGGGCAGGATTCGTTCATGAAACGGTCCTGCGCATCCGTTCGTTCCGAGTCGGACATTCCCGCGTGATAGGCGATGCATTTGAATTCATCCTGAAGCTGTTCAACGGCTTTTCGCGTAGACGTGTAGATGATGGTCGGCACCCGTTTCTTCGCCAGCAGCTTGCGAATGAAAGCGTTCTTCTGTTCCGTACCCCCGGTATGCACAACGGAAAAAGCAAGGTTCGGACGCTTGAAGCCGGCGACATGCAGAGTCATCTCCGGGCGCCGGAGCTGTTTGATGATATCCTCCCGCACATGCTGAGTCGCAGTCGCCGTGAAAGCGCAGACCTGCGGGATGTTGAATGCCTCGATCATTTCCCCCAGGCGCAGATACGACGGGCGGAAGTCATGCCCCCACTGGCTGATGCAGTGCGCTTCATCCACGACAAGCGCACCGGGCGGATTCGACCGCAGAAAATTCCGGAAGGAATTCGTCTGAAAACGCTCCGGAGCGACATACAGAAGTTTCACCTTTCCATTCGCGGCATCCCCCAGAGTCGCAAACTGTTCCGCAGACGAAACACTCGTATTGACAAACGCCGCCGGAATCCCCCGTTCACGCAGGGAATCCACCTGATCCTTCATCAGGGAAATCAGCGGCGAAACCACGATGCTGTATCCGGGCCTCATCAGGAGCGGCAGTTGGTAACAGAGCGATTTTCCCGCGCCGGTCGGCATGATGACGCAGACATCCTCGCCGTTCAGGACGTCCTTGACGACGGCCTCCTGATGGTCAAGGAAGGAATCAAATCCGAAATATCGTTTCAGTATGCTGTAAAGTTCATTATTCATACCGCATAATATACCATGACATACACGCAGATACAAGATGGAAAGCCGTCGCCCGCATACTGATAAACGATACAGGCTCAGTATTTTTGCTTTAGATAAGGAACAAATACATCATAGAATTTCTTACTCCACTCTGCATGGAACTTTGCCATCTGTGTCCAGTCAGCTTCTTCCTCAATACTTACCCCTCCCAAATGAATCACGATGTAAGAACTCTTGGTATGGTCACTGCGCTGCCAATCAATCTGCATTCCCAAAACAGTTTCAATTTCAGCTTTGTAACTGTATAAGTAATCAAAGGCTTCCTTATTTCGTTCTTTGCTGGAATGAGCAAGTCTCAAATCAACTCTTGCGTTATTATTGTTAGCTACACAGGCAAGGCTGAAACCGCCAATGCCGAAGAAACCATTCAGACTGTCACCACTGGATGTGGTGCGACCTGAGAAGCAACCATGTCCCATTTCGTTACCATGCGCTATCCAGATGTAAGGCAGGGCAAATGCCCAATAACGACGGAACAGCTCGTGACGTGTATTTACTTCCTGTGCATTGTCATTATTATTCACATCTTTGAGGTAGAATATCAAATCTTCCTCGTTTGCACCGTAAGCCTTAAAGAACTTGCGAAGCATGGAAATCTTTACAGACGTATTGGTATTTCTCTCAATATAAATATCGGTATCAATCTCAAGGGCACCTCTCAAATCCTGCTGCTTGTTGCTGACATAAGCGTCCAGATCGGTTGATTCGCCTTTGGAATGCGCCAGGCGTGACAGAACCGACTTATCCTCTGCGTGCAGGATTTTCAAAACCTGTTCCATCATGTCAATCCAGCTTGTAACCGGCTGTTCTGTATTCTTGTAGCAAAAACGGACAATGTCACGCCCCCTCCATTCAACGTCATCATCCAAAGCATAAGAATCCATCTGCTTTTCTGCCGGCTTGAAGTCCGTTGCCGGCAACGGCCATATCATCAGAGCACGCTGCATCAGTATCTGGCTTCGCGCTTCCAGCTCTGCAAGTCCCCAATGCTCCTGCTGTCCGATCCAGTTGTTCATATAAAGGTGGCTGTCGATGAAACCGTTCTTCATATCACGTTTTTCAACGAAAGTGCTGTTGCTGTATTTGGAGTTGTATCCGGTCAATGTCAGATTCGCCATGCGATGCAGCCATGTTTCGTGAATTTCTTCATAGTCTTCGCCAAGTTCTTTGACCCATGCAGGAGTCAAATGCTGCGGCATGATATGTTCGATGGAATATACGCCATCATCACACTGCTTGTAGACGTTCTGAACCTCAACAGTTCCATAATTTTCAAAACGCTCCAGAATATAAATCTTGTTTTTGCTGTTCATCTGATAAACAGGGCGAACGGCAAATGCTTCTACAAATTCCCCATCGTCCGGGAACCTGCCGCGATCAGATCTGGAATTTAGGGCATACTTGAATTTTTCCAAGTAGTTATTTTCTGAACCATCGTATCTGACGATTTCTCTATGAAGCATCAGGAAAATCTTATTCAATGCATTGGTTGGAAGGTCGCAAATAGCCCTGCGAAACAAATAGTTCTCAGTATAAAGAAAGATTTCCTTTACATCTGCAAGAGACAATTTGCCTGCCGTTTGTAAACGCAGTATTTCCAAGAAGAACGGTCTTGTTACAGTGTTTTCCAAATGATTCAGGCGATAAATGCAGCTATTCAATTCCCTGTCCGCAGTATTGCCCTTGAGCAGAATCTCATACCAGTGGGCATAACTCAGCAGTTCCTGCAGCAGCGGTTCAATTTCGGCTTCGTTTTCTTCGACATACGATTTAAATGTGAAGTAAACCTTACTCATAGCAGGGATAAGTCGTTGTTTCATGCTGAGATAATCACGAATGAACATGCTTACATCGTAATTCGTGCAAATCTCAATTTTATTCCAGTATTTCTCGTAAAAGTCATTCTGCTGCTTGGCAGGCAAGCCCATAAGAATAAAGTTTCTGATTTTATCACCCTCACTCAGAGCTACGCCGGTAGAGTTCAGACTTTCAAAAATTAGTTGTGGATTATCGTCCTGATGTAACGTAATATTGATGATTTCCAGCTTTGCCACAGCTTCATAAAGCTCGTCCAGTGTTACTTCTTCCTTCTGAATACGTGAATAGAAATAATTATAATTGATTGTCAGATTAGAATCCGGAATATGTTCTGATTCTTTGTCAAAGAGTTTATCGAAAGCGTTCCGGTCATTCTTTACCGGCTTTAACTTAATTCTGGTGTCATCATCCTGCCATTCGTCAATTAAATAGGTCTTATAGATTTTCTCTGCAAGATTACTCCTTTCCGGTGTGAGAACGCCGTTCTTCATCAGATTATACATTGCCAGCAAAAGCAAAGAAACTGTAGTCAGACGCTGCTGACCGTCAATAACCAGATATTCATTGAACTCACCATCATTATGCACGGACACAATGCTGCCGAAAAAGTGACTCTTTCGTCCACGTCGGATAACCTTGATCAGATCATCATACAGTGGCTTGCAGTTTTCTGTTTTCCAATCATAATTCCGCTGATACACAGGAATGACAAATCTCTTGTCCGAACCCTGCATATAGGAAACAAATTTTGTTTCAGAACCTTTCATAGATTATACCGCTTCTTCTGCGTAAACCGCTTTGATGTATTTGTTGAGAAAATTTTGACTTTTATTCCATTTGGTTCAATCCCCGCCCCCTGGTCGGCTTTGAAACGGAAAAATGCATGAGCATTCTTCTCAAGTCAAGGACTCTGTCATTGTTACGGTCCAGCACGAACCGCTGGCCGCGCGGAGTGCATCTCCACCCGGAACAGTCCAAGCCGCTCACTGGCGAGAATTTTTCCTTTGGAAAAGTTCGAGAGCGCCGGGCGTTTTTCTGAGGTTACGCATTTCCAGCGGCTCTCGAAGCTTCGCTTCCCATCCTTCAGCGGATGGAATCGCCGCCAGGGGAATTTCGCCTCCGGCGGCCAACTTATACAGTTGGATCGCAGCAGGTCAACGACCTGCACCATACAATTTCGGGCTTTCGTCATTGGTTTGGCATCCCCCACAGCTTGCGGCGGGATAGTTCATTAAGAATATGACTCATATTTCACCCCAAGTTGACACGCTACAGCGGCTGCTGCTGGCTCAGGCAGTGCAGCGCGCCGCCCTCCAGAATGATATCATGGCAGTCGATCGGAATTACGGTGCGTCCGGGATAAGCCTGCCCGATGATTTCCATTGCTTCAGTATCGGCGGAATCCTGACGGTATGTCGGCACGAGAACCGCATGATTGATCAGCAGGAAATTCGCATAAGTCGCCGGCAGGATCTCCTCCCGCCATCCTTCGGGAGTGATCGGCTTCGGAGAATTCAGGGGAATCACTTCCAGAAGCGTCCCGCTGTTCGAGGTGCGCATTCTGCGGAGCGCATGGATATTTTCTTTCAGGACATCGTGATTCGGACTGCCGGACGGCGCGGACGGAGCAAGCACCGCATCCTCGCGGACAAAGCGGGCAATCGTATCAATATGTCCATCGGTATCATCGCCGGAAAGACCGCGGTCCAGCCAGAGCACCTGCTCGACGCCGAGGGACTCGCAGAGAATCTCCTCCGCTTCGGACTCGGTGATTCCGGGATTCCGGTTCTCATTCAGAATTACAGACCGCGTCGTGAGAAGATCCCCTGCCCCGTTGACTTCAAGCGCACCGCCTTCGCAGACAAACGGAATTTGAAAACGCCGGAGATTGAAATATTCCGCAACATGCCGGGGAACCGCATCGTCTTTATCCCACGGAGGAAACTTGCCGCCCCAGGCATTGTAAGTGAAATCAAGAACCGCCCGCTCGCCCGTCTGCGGATTCTTCACGAAAATCGGGCCGTGATCCCGGCACCATGCGTCATTTGTGGGAATATCGAGGAGCTCGATCCGCTCAAAACACGCATTCGCGTCCGCAAGCGCATCGTTGACGCGGTCAAACTCCGATGCGGCGCAGATAATGCGCACCCGTTCATATCGGGAAATCGCAGCGGCAAAAGACGCATATGCCTCCTCCGCTCTGCGGAATACGCCGGGCCATGTCTGCGGGTTCGACGGCCAGCTCAGGAAAACGGACTCCTGCACACTCCATTCCGGCGGCATCGCAAAGCCGAGCGCCTTCGGAGACTCCTCATTGGCAAAGATTTCAATCATCAAAACGCCTCATCAGTTTTTCATATGCGTCAATTCTGCGGTCACGGAAGAACGGCCACATCCGCCGGTGCTCCTCCATGGCATGAAAATCACAGTCCGCATACAGAATTTCACATCCGTCAAGCGTTCCCATCGCAATATGGTTTCCATAAAAATCACAGACGAACGACGATCCCCAAAAACGGGTATCATGCTCCACGCCGACACGATTCACGGCGGCATAATAACAGCCGTTTGCAACCGCGTGCCCTCGCTGGACATTCAACCATGCATCCCGCTGGAGAGCCCCCAGCTCCATCCCCTCCGAGGCAAGTCCTCCGATCGCCGTAGGACAGAATATGATCTTCGCCCCTTTCAACGCGGTCAGACGCGCCGACTCGGGATACCACTGATCCCAGCAGATGATCACGCCGATCCGCCCGTATTTCGTATCAAACGCCTGAAATCCGGTATCTCCGGGCGTGAAGTAGAATTTTTCCTCGAATCCGGGGTCCTGCGGAATATGCATCTTCCGGTATCTGCCGAGAAGCCTTCCGTCCGCATCGATCACGACGGCGGTATTGTGGTGCAGTCCCGGAGCACGATGCTCGAACAGGGAAAGAATCAGAACCACTTCGTGACGCTTCGCAATCCCGCAGAAACGATCCGTCAATGCGGACGGTATCCGGTGCGCCAGATCGAAAAACGCCGGGTCCTGCTTCCAGCAGAAATATTCCGTCAGGAAAAGCTCCTGCGTGCAGATGATTTTCGCGCCGTTCGCGGCGGCTTCCGCAATCAGCCTTTCCGTCATGTCCGCAGCGGCAGCAGCCGAACCGCGGTCTCTGTCCTGAAGCAAAGCAATCCTGATCTTGTCATTTTCCATCATCACTCTCCTGAGTCTTTTTCTGAAATTCCCTGAACCTGAATCCCTTGCTTCAAAATCAGTCGAACCGTGTCCGTCCGCTCACCGCCGCGGCAATCGTGGCGGGATCAGCATAACTCAAATCCGATCCGGCGGGAAGCCCCTGCGCCAGACGGCTGATTTTCAATTCAGGAAATTTCAAACGGTTCGCCAGATAAATCGCAGTCGCCTGCCCTTCCACATCGGGACTCAGGGCAAGAATGATTTCACGGATTCCGCCTCCGGCAATCCGCTTTTCCAGACCATCCACATCAATCGACTCGATTCCTTTTCCCTCCAACGGAGCGATACGCCCGCCGAGCACATGATACAACCCCTTGAAAACACCACTCGCCTCAATACTGCGAATCTGCGTCGCCTCCTCGACCACGCAGACCACTGACGCATCGCGAACCGGAGAAATACAGATCATGCAAAGTCCGTCCTCCGTGTCGTCGCCGGCGAGATTGCCGCACTGCGGACACTTGCGGACGCGCTGTTTCAACGTGCGCAGATTCTCAGACAAAGCTTCGAGCTTCTCACCGTCCCACGCAAAAAGCGACAGCGCCATCCGTTCCGCACTGCGCCTTCCGACTCCCGGCAGACCGCGCAGAAGCTCCATGAGCTCTTCAAGCGCCTGTGGATACTTTCCGGTCATATCTTCTTATCCGGTGATCCCGGGAATATTGATTCCGCCGGTTGCTTCGGAAAGCTTCTTCGCACTCTCCATTTTTGCCTGAACAAGCGCATTGTTCATCGCCTCGAACACGGCGGACTCCAGAATCGCGGCATCTTTCATTTCGGCAAGAGAGGGAGAAATGTAAACCTTCTTCACATTGAAATCGCCGGAAACCACGACTTCCACCTGTCCGACCGCATTTTTCCCCGCGACTTCGATTGCCGCAAGATCTTCCTTCATTTTCTTCATATTTTTCTGGATCTCACCGAATTTCTTCATGAGTCCCGCCATTTCACCGAGATTGCCAAACATCGACATCTTGTCACATCCTGTTTTCTGATTTGATTATTTGAACTGTTCCTCAAGAGACGCATCGCGCTCGGCGCCATACTGAAGCGCCTTGCGGTAAGCCTTCTCCGCAGACTCTTTTTCATTGCGCTGCAGGTGAATCCGGACCAGAGCAAGATAGGGCTCCGGACGTTTTCCGGCGATATCCGCCGCGCGCCAGTACTGCCAGAGAGCGGTTCCCCAGTCCTTCTTCGCCTCCGCGGCGCGCGCCTGATCCATCGCCTGCTGATATTCCCTGACATTATACGTCGGCTTTTCCTCCGTAATCGAAACATACTCTTTCGTGTCCTTACCCTTTTCCGGGCTCGTTACCGTCACGCTGGTTCCGGGCTTGCCGGAAGACTTCGAAGGAATCATGCCGTCCTCAATATCCGCGCGCAGATTCGCCAGTTCGCGGCGGAATCTTCTGGAGTCACTGACCGCTTTTTTGGCGGTTTCAACCGCTTTATCCGCACGGATTTTCTGACGGGACGCCTCATTGCGGAGATCGGTTATTTCCAGCTCCATTTTCTTCCGGTCCGCCTTGCCGGACTCCAGCTCCCTGATCAGTTCATCAATCGCCTGGTTTTTCTTGGCGATCGTATCTCCGGCGACACCGCTGGCGCCCTCGGACCAGCGTTTCAAGTCAGCCTTCAGCAGAGTTTCGCTTTTTTTCAGGTTTTCATTCTCCTGACGGAGTTTCACGACTTCCTTATCCAGCGTAACGCGCCGCGAAGCCAGCTCATTGCGTTCCGCCTTGAGTTCCGCATACAGTTTTTCACTGCGGACCACCTTTTCCTTCAACTCCAGATTCTCTTTTGCCACGACCGAGTTATTCGGCGCGACATCCCGTGCTTCCAACTGTTTTTCCGCTTCGGCAAGTTTCTGTGCAAGCTCGCCTTTTTCCGCTTCCAGCTTCTTCCGGGCGGAAGTCAGGTTCCTGACCGCATTTTCATACTGCGCATTCGCTTCGCGGAGCTCGATCAGGGAAGCCGTCAGCCTGGTCAGTTCAGCCTTTGCCGCATCCGATCCGGCGGGAAGCTCCGCCGCCTGTTTCACCGACTTGCTCTTGAGATTCGCGACTTCCGTCTCCAGAGATTTCTTCACGGTTTCCAGAGCCGTTCTGGCCTGCTCCTGCGAGGCGAGTTTTCCGCTGAGCTCCGTCACCTTGTGTTTCAAAGCTGCATTTTCCTTAATGGAATCATCTGCCTTTGCAATCTGCGCTTTCATGGTTTTCACCTGGGTTTCAAATCCGTCTCTGGATGCGGAAACCTCCTTGAGAGTCTTTTCCGTCGCCGTCAGTTTCGCGGTCAGAGCCGCAATCGCAGACTCCAGACGCGCCGTATCGACCTCTTTCGAGTCCGTCGCAACCTTTTTCGATGCGGCAAGAGAACGTTTCAATGTTTCCATTTCTCCCGCCAGTTTCTTTGCCGCGGCTTCATTTGCGGCAAGCTTCTCCCGGAGAACTTTGACTTCAGCATTTTTCCGCGCCAACTGTCCGGCGGCATCGGATTGTCCGGCAAGAGCCGCATCCTGTTTCTTCAATTGCGCCTCAAGTTCCGCTTTTGCGGCAGCGAGCTTTGCAGACTCCTCCACCTGCTTCCGAGATGCGGCGGCAAGAGATTCGTTTGTCTTCTTCTGCGCGGCAAGCGCGGTATTGAGAGAAGCGATCTGAGTTTTCAGTTCTGCAATACGCTTATCCGCCATATCATTGAATTTTTCATTGACCTTTTTGGCAAAGAGATCACGGTCGGCAGTTGCCTTTGCAAGCTCTTTCTTCATCGCCGTATTATCCTCCGCCATCTTCCTGAAGTTCTTCTCCAGTTCGGCAAGTTGTTTCGACATGGAGTCATTCGCTTTGGCAAATGAATTGCGCTGCTCGATATTCAGCACGAGATCTTTCTTCAGCTTCGCGCTCGCCTCCATTTCTTTCGCCAGTTTTCCGGTCAGTTCCGCTTTTTCGGCAACGGCTGAGGCAACGGCTTTCCGGAGAGTCTCATTATCCTTTTTGACGGCGGCGGCTTCCGTTTCGATCCTGCGTGCGGATGCGGCAAGAGTCTGACCGGCTTTCAATTTGCTGATCAGTTCGGCTGCCTCCTCCGCGGCACGCGTTTTCTCCGCAAGGGCAATGGAGGAAGCCTTGAGTTTATTCCCGGTTTCTTCGAGCTTCTTCTTTGCCTCGGCGAGGTCATCCTGAAGTTTTTTGCGCTCCACCTCGGCAAAAGTCTTTTCATTGGAAAGTGTTTTGGATACATCTTCCAGCATCTTGTCGCGCTTTTCTTTTTCCGCAGTCAGCTCGTTATACTGTTTCTTGATGTTCGCCAGTTCGTCGTTCTGCTCCTTGATGAGCTTCATGAAAGCGGCGTTCTTCGCCTGCTCGGTGGTCAGGAGTTTCTCCGTTTCAGGGGAAATGGATGCTTTTTTATGCTTTTCCAGAAGCTCTGTATATTGAAGATTCAGGACCGCCAGTTTCTTTTCGAGGACATCACGCTCGGCAAGCAGTTCCCTAATCTGCTTGATGGCGGCATTGCCCCGTTCCGCATTGTAACGGACATTCTTCAATTCCCCCTGAAGTGCTTCAAGCTGTTTTTTCAGCTTTTCATTTTCGTTGCTGACAGCCTTGTATTTTTCATCTTTTTCCCGGACGGCTCTGGCTTCCGCTTCATACTTTTTACGTTCCGCGACACGTTTCGCAGACTCCGCGGCTTCTTTCGCCTTGCGCTTTGCGGAGGCGATGCGGCGCGTGGAAAGGCTGATCCGGTAATCAATCACGCTCTTGTTCCAGTCCGGATTCTGCTTTTTGACCTGATTGAACGCATCAAGAGACTGCTGGTAAAACGGAATGGACTCCTCATATTTTCCGGAGATCATCTTCATTTCGCCTTTTTCAAACAGTTCAAACCCCTTGCGCCAGAGATTCCACAGATCGCGGGAAATTTCACGCCGGGGAGCAGCCGCGCCCGTTCCCTGTGCCGAAATATCGGGAGCCGCCAGCAGAGCCGCGGCAAGAACCAGCGTAAAGACGCTTCCGTTCCAAAATGCAATCTTCTTCATCTATCTCATTCCTTTGTTTCGGCAAGGCCGGTCTCCGCCGCCGATTGGTTATCATTCATAAAAATCATTCCGGTTCCTGTTTTGCAAACTCCGAAAATATCTCCTGATACTCCGCAGGCACATTCACTACGGCTTCAAACTGTCCGGATTCGGACCACGAAGACTCATAGAGATGTCCTTTGGAATGCAGCAAGGCGATAATATCGGACCGCGAAGGCGGAATTTCAAGCTCTAAAATGCAACTTTGTCCACGGGAATACGAAGAAAGTGCATTCTGAAGCGCTTCGAAGCCCTCTTTCGTAAAACATGAAATAAATATTCCGTCCGGCGCAATCGAGCGGATCCGCGCAAGAACCACCGGATCTTTCTGCAGATCGCACTTGTTGAACACGACCAGCATCCGTTTGTCCGCCGCATCCAGTTCCGAAAGCACCGAAAGCGTCGTTTCCCAGTGAGATTCCACATGCGGGCTGGAAATATCCAGCACCAGCAGGAGAAAATCCGCAATCACCGCCTCCTCAAGCGTCGATTTGAACGCCTCGACCAGCGTATGCGGCAGTTTGCGGACGAAGCCGACGGTATCCGTCAGCAGAAGTTCCTGTTTGCCAGGCAGAACCAGACGGCGCGTCGTCGGGTCGAGCGTTGCGAAAAGTTTGTTTTCCGCCAATACCTCCGCACCGGTCAAAGCGTTCAGGAGCGAGGATTTGCCGGCATTTGTATAACCGATGATCGCGCAGTTGCAGATCGGGTTCCGCAAGCGTCCCTTGCGCTGGGTCGAACGCTGCTTGCGCACAAGTTTCAACTCCTCTTCCAAAGCGGAAATGCGGCGCTTGACCATGCGCCGGTCGTATTCGATCTGTTTCTCGCCCTCGCCCCGTGTGCCGAGAGCTCCGCCCCGCTGACGGGAGAGATGCGACCATGCGCCGGTCAGCCGCGGCAGATAGTAACGGTTGCGCGCAAGCTCCACCTGAAGCACCGCCTCCCGGGTCCGCGCGCGTTCCGCAAAGATATCCAGGATGACCTCCTGGCGGTCGAACACTTTCATGGAACACTCTTTTTCAATATTGCGCTGCTGAGACGGACCGAGTTCACAGTCGAAAATCAGGATGGACGCGCCGAGTGACTGCGCTTCGGCTTTCAGCTCCTGAATTTTGCCGGAACCGACATAAAATTTGGGATTGACCTGTTTCACGGAAACGATTCTTTCTCCGGCAACGGGAATTTCAAGAGTGTTCACCAGCTCGCGCAATTCGTCCAGATATTCCATGGCGGACGCATGGGAACAATCCGCATCCTGTATTCCGATCAGGAACGCAGGCGCTTTGCCGCCTTCTTCATTTACCGTTTTCAGAGTCTCGCCGTCGATGCCCATGAATCAGAACTTGTTTTTGAACAGTTTATAGTTTTTGACAAAATAGGACACGCCCGAATAAAGTGTAACGAACATCACAATAAGAATCAGGGCATACCAGAGATTCCAGATCACCGGCTGAGTAATATCGAACAGGTTGACCCACCCTGCCCCGGCGATCAGCAGCGCGAACATCTGAAGCGCGGTCTTGATCTTGCCCGACTTGTCGGCGGAAATTACGATGCCGTCGCTGATCGCCAGCAGGCGCAGCCCCGTCACCATGAATTCGCGCGCGATGACGATCACCACGATCCACGCGGGAATGATCCGGTAGTCGGAAAACATCACAAAAGTCGCCACAATGAAAATCTTGTCCGCAAGCGGGTCCATCAGGCGCCCGAAATCGCTTTCACATTTGTATTTGCGCGCAAGATATCCGTCAAACCAGTCCGTAATCCCCGCAATGATGGCAATGATGTAAGCAATCACATGGCAGGTATGGGATACCGCCGGAGAAATATAAACGAAATTGATCTTGCTGGCGTCGATATTTGCCAGCAGGACAAAAACGGAGATCAGGACAATCCGGCTGACGGTCAACTGGTTCGGCAGGTTCTTCATCCAGTTCATTGGCATTTTCCTCTCATCTTTTCGCAAACGGCTTTTGCACCAAGTTCATATTCGGCGGCATCCGTCACTTTTGCCTTCACGACATCCCCGACGGCAAGAGAAACTCCGGAAGTCACAACGACCAGATTGTCGATATCCGGAGCATCGAGCAGGGTACGACCGACCGCTTTCGTGCGGGAAAGCACCTCGTCCACGATCACGTCGATCTCTCTGCCAATCAGCGCCCTGTTGTGTTTCAAGCTGATTCCGCGCTGGAGTTTCAGAAGCTGATTGCGACGGCGTTTCGCCAGATTCGGGGCAACCTGCCCCGGCAGTTCCGCCGCAGGCGTCCCGGCCTCGCGCGAATAGGCAAACACACCGAGCCGCTCGAATTCCGTTTCTTCCACAAACCTGCGGAGCGTTTCAAAATCCTCCGCCGTTTCGCCGGGAAAACCGGTCATGAACGTCGTGCGGATCGCATAACCGATTCCGCGCATCTGTTTCACGACTTCGCGCGTTCTTTCCTCAAACACTTTGCGGTGCATGGCTTTCAGAACATTTTCCGCAATATGCTGAAGCGGCATTTCGATACAGCGGACCAGATGTTTCGACTTTTCCATCGCACGGAGCAGTTCGTCGTTCACGCTTGCCGGATGCAGATACATCAGCCGCAGACAGAAGTCGCCTTTGATCCTGTCAAGTTCATTCAGAAGCTCCGCAAGACACGGTTTTCCGTTCCGGTCACGCCCGAATGCACCGCTGTCCTGGGCAATCAGGATCAATTCCCTGACGCCGTTCTTCACCAGCAGGCGCGCTTCTTCGACCACATCTTTCAAATCGCGGCTCCGCAGATTCCCGCGAATCGAAGGAATCCGGCAGTAGGTGCAGCAGTTGTCACAGCCGTCCGCCATCTTGATATACGCATAATGGGAGGGCGTCAACTGGACGCGGGGAGTTTCATGGGTATAGAGATAAGAAGGACGGGACTTTTTCTGCGGGATCTTCTTCACCCCGTCAAGAAGTTTCACGGCAATCTTTCCGGCATCCGCCACCGAGTCAATGCGCATCCATGCATCCACATAGGGAAACTTTCCGAGCTCGGCGGCATCCGCCCACTCGACGAAACACCCCGCGACGATCACGCGTCTCGTTTCAGGCGAAGCTTCTTTCCAGCGGCGGACTCCGCGAATCGTTTTCGCCGCCTCGTTCCGGGCGTCTTCGAGAAATGCACAGGTATTGATGAATTGAATATCCGCATCCGTATCCGAGGATGTCAGCCCGAACCCTTCGCAGAGAAAAGAGGCCGACGCGACTTCCGTATCGACGAAATTCTTCGCGCATCCGAGACTCGTCACTTTGACCATGCCGCGCACTTCCATGCCGGAAGAATCCGCCGTATCATTTTTTATCCTGCTCAAAATAGTACTCCGCATTTGCAAATGAATATAATTCATCTAATAACTTACACCAAGATTCATTTTTAGCAAGTGAGGGGTTTTGTAAAAGTTGAAAAACGAAGAATGGACTTGCAGGACAATGCGATTGCCGGAACTCCGGCGGCGGGGAACGGAAAGCCAAAACGATTGAGTTCCGTCTCATGTTCTTCTGTCTGTCATAGAGACATGATTCGTCTTATTCCGGACTTCCGGCAAATGCATCCGGAACGGCGCCGGCATATCATACTGGACGAAATTCGGATTTCCGATATTGATTTTGATACGGAATCGTGATATATTACCGTTTGTATTTTTTATACACAAAATGTGGAGGTGTATTTTAATTATGGGTAACGAATTTTCCTATCTGTCGGAACTCGGCAGTGAGAAGGGAGACCTGATCAAAGGTCTCCAGCTCGTTCAATCGCGTGAAGGCTACGTCTCGGACGACGCCATTCGTGCAATTTCCAAACATTTTTCCATTGCCGAGGCTGAAGTAGAAGGTGTTCTCACATTCTATGCCCAGTTCAAACGCACGAAACCCGGAAAATACAAAATCTGTGTCTGCGACGGAACCGCCTGCCATATCAAAGGGTCCATCCTGATTCAGGACTGGCTCTCGTCCGCGCTCGGAATCTCCGACGGGCAGACGACCGAAGACGGCATCTTCTCTATTGAAACCGTCGCCTGTCTCGGCTGTTGCAGCCTTGCCCCGGTCATGTCCGTAAACGGCAAGGTCTACGGCAAGCTCAACCGCAAGAGCCTTCTCAAGATTTTGAGCGACTACAGAAAGATGGAGGAGTAACTGCATCATGGCTGATATCAGAAGAATCAAAGTCGGTACCGCTTCCTGCGGTCTTGCCGCCGGAGCCGCCGATGTTCTGGACGCATTCAAACGCCTCGCCGGAAATACGCCGGTCGTAGAGGTCGGATGCATCGGGCACTGCTATGCCGAGCCGATGGTCGAAGTCGAGCTCAATGACGGAACTTCCGTTTTCTATTCCTCCGTCAAAGGCGACGACAAAAGTGTGAACTCCATTCTCGCCCTCTCCGAAGAAGGGCGCTTCCAAATCCCCGCGGAAAGAGCGGCGCTGGAAAAACTCAATGTGACACGTCTTTCCGGCCGCATCGACCCCAAGGATATTGAAGAATACAAAGCCAACGGCGGATTCACCGCGCTGAAAAAGGCGTTTGAACTCAAGCCCGAAGGCGTGATCGAAGCCATGAAGAAATCCGGGCTGCGCGGACGCGGCGGAGCGGGTTTCCCGACCGGCAACAAGTGGTCTTTCCTCGCAGCGAAACAGGCGGAGGAAAAAATCCTGATCATGAATGCGGACGAAGGCGACCCCGGCGCGTTCATGGACCGTTCCATGATGGAATGCGTTCCGTTTCAGGTCATGGAAGGGATGCTGATCGGCGCTTATGCCACCGGCGCGACCAAGATTTTCATCTACTGCCGCGCGGAATATCCGCTGGCGATCAAGCATCTGAACATTGCAATCGACGAACTCAAGAAACAGGGATACGACAAACTGCCGGGACGCAGCAGGCCGCTTGACATCATGATCAAGGAAGGCGCCGGGGCATTTGTCTGCGGCGAGGAAACCGCGATGATCGCCTCCCTTGAGGGCAAGCGCGGACAGCCCCGTTTCCGTCCCCCGTTCCCGACCGACAAAGGCTGGAACGGTTATCCGACCGCCATCAACAACGTTGAAACTTTCGCAAATGTCCCCGTCGTGATCTCCGATCCCGACGCATTCGCGGCTCTCGGTTCCGAGCGCAGCAAGGGAACAAAGATTTTCGCTCTCGCAGGCGACCTCAAGAACCCCGGACTGACCGAAGTTCCGATGGGCATCACGCTTGCGGATATCGTTTACAAGATCGGCGGAGCAGAACCCGGAACGGTCAAGGCAGTTCAGACGGGCGGACCGTCCGGCGGCTGCATTCCCGCGGACAAGTTCGATGTCAAGGTCGATTACGACTCCCTGAAGGAGCTCGGCGCGATCATGGGCTCCGGCGGACTGATCGTCATCGGCAACAACCGCTGCATGGTTGAAACCGCACGTTACTTCCTTGATTTCACGCACCGCGAATCCTGCGGAAAATGCACGTTCTGCCGCGTCGGCACCACGCGCATGTTTGAAACGCTGGAAAACATTACAGCCGGCAAAGGGAAACCGGAAGACATCGACTTCCTCGAAGACATCGGCAACAAAATCAGAAAAGGCTCGCTGTGCGCCCTCGGGCAGACCGCGCCGAATCCCGCGCTTTCCACGATCCGCTACTTCCGCAACGAGTATGAGGCACACGTGAAAGACGGTTACTGCCCGACGTTCCAGTGCGCCGCGCTGTCCGACGTCAAGCTTGACCAGAGCAAATGCATCAAGTGCAAGCTCTGCATCAAGACCTGTCCGGTACAGGCGATCAGTGACGATTTCGTGGTGGACAACTCCAAGTGCACACGCTGCAACACCTGTATGGAAGTCTGCCCGAAAAAGACCATTCACCGCGTGAAAAAGGGTGACGGTTTCTATTCCAACCTCAGCAAATAACCGATGGAGTTTATCTGAAATGGCTGATATCAATTTCATATTGGACGGAAAAGCGGTGACTGCCGCGCCCGGAGAAACGATTCTCTCCGTCGCAACGAAAAACGGGATCGAGATCCCGACCCTCTGCTTCAACGGCAGGGTATCCCGCACAACCGCATGTTTCGTCTGTGTCGTCAAAGACAAGAAAACGGGACGCTTCCTGCCGTCCTGCTCCGCCTGTCCGGTCGAAGGACAGGAGGTCGATGCATCTTCGGACGAAGTCAGGGACATGCGCAGAACCGCGCTCGGACTGCTTCTTTCCGAGCACACCGGCGACTGCGAAGCCCCCTGTACCATGGCATGTCCCGCACACGCCAGCGTGGAGGAATATGTCCGCGCCGGACGCCAGGGAGACTTCAAAAAAGCGCTTGAGATCATCAAACAGCGCATTCCCCTCCCCATGTCCATCGGGCGTGTCTGCCCTCGCTTCTGCGAAAAGGACTGCCGCAAGAACGTGACCTCCAAACCGGTCTCGATCAACGATTTCAAGCGTCTTGCCGCAGATCTTTATTATGAAGAATACATGGAAGAACTTCCTGAGCTCAAAGATAAGAAAGTCGCAATCGTCGGCGCGGGTCCTGCCGGACTCTCCGCCGCGTATTATCTGCGCAGGCTCGGTTACGGGTCCAGAATTTTCGAGCGCATGCCCGAAGCCGGCGGTATGCTCCGTTACGGGATTCCCGAATTCCGTCTCCCGAAAGCGACACTCCGCAAGGAGCTTGAACACTTCAAGAAAATGGGGATCGAGATTGAAACAGGCAAAGAGCTCGGCAGAGATTTCACGATCGAGTCTTTGAAAAAAGAGTATCAGGCTGTCATCGTGACGGTCGGCTCCTGGGCGTCCAGCTCCATGAGAATTGACGGTGAAGAACTCGCACAGCAGGGTATCAAATGGCTGGAGGGCGTCGCCTCCGCCAACTGGAAAGGCTGTGCGAATCCCGGTAAAACGGTCGTGGTCGGCGGTGGAAACACCGCAATGGACTGTGCAAGGACGGCGCTCCGCCTCGGCGGCGATGTCACAGTCGTTTATCGCAGAACCCAGAAGGAAATGCCTGCGGAACAGCTCGAAGTCCTTGAGGCGATGGAAGAAGGCGTGAAGTTCGAGTTCCTGACCGCTCCGCTCTCGCTAAAGAAGAATGCGGACGGCAAGCTGGCTCTGACCTGCCAGAAAATGGTGCTCGGCGAGCCCGACGCCTCCGGCAGACGCTCCCCCGTTCCCCAACCCGGTTCGGATTTCGATATCGCCTGCGACACCGTGATTGCCGCGATCGGGCAGCGCACCGTCGCACCGTCCGAAGTGAACAAAGACAAGCGCGGCAATATTGTGATCGGTAAAGACATCCGCTGTGCAGACGGCGCCGTCTTTGCCGCCGGCGACTGCGTGACAGGCCCCAAAACAGTGGTGGAAGCGGTCGCAGCCGGGCACAATGCCGCAGACGCCGCGGCTGCCGCAATGGAAGGGAAAACCTACGAGGTTCCCGCGATCTTCAACGTTTCCCGCGGACACTGGAGCTCCCTTGAAAAGAGCGATCTGGTATTCCTGCGCGAAGTATCCGATGCGGACCGCGTCAAGCCGGATTATATTTCAATGGAAAAACGCAGAACGACCTTTGAAGAGCTTTTCCCGACAATCCCTGCGGAGAAAATCGAGAAGGAAGGCGAACGCTGTATCGAATGCAGCTGCACGGCGAAAGGAGAATGCAAGCTCAAGAAATTCTCCGAAAAATACTGCGCCGCCCCCGATATGTTCAGCGGTTCCAAACCCGTTGCGGCTGTGGATACACGCCATCCTTACATTATTCACGACCGCAAGAAATGCATCCGCTGCGGCTTGTGCGTGAAGACCTGTTCCGAGATCGTGAACAAGAATCTGCTTGCGGCGATGAAGCGCGGATTCAACACACAGGTCGGTACGGCATTCGACCAGGGACTCCAGTCCTACTGCACGGACTGCGGCGCCTGTATCGAAGCGTGCCCGGTCGGAGCTCTCGACTGGAAGAAGAAAGACTGAAACGGTCTTTTTCTCTGACTTCGGAAAGCGGCGGAAACGCCGCTTTTTTTATGCCTGCAATCTTCCTGAAATCAGTTCGTCTGCTGCCGGGAAGCCGTTCTCATTGTCAGAAAACCGATTCCGGCAATGACGGCGAAAGAGGAAAGAATGCCCCATAGAATCAGCGGAGCGCCGGAATAGGACTGGAACACCAGCGAACCGATCCACGGACCGACCGCCATGCCGATTCCGCGCACCAATCCGAGAGTCGCCATGCTTCTTCCGACTCCGCCTTGCGGAGCCAGCCGGCTGACCTGCGTAAAAAGCGCCGGCTGGACAATCACCTCGCCAAGCGTCAGCACAAATACAGCGGTTCCGAGCGACCAGCCGCCGGTACAGAAAGCCAGCGAAAAGTAGCCGAGCGCATACAGCGCCGCGCCGGAGAGCAGACGCAGGGACTGATGCATGCGGATGCGGTCCAGCAGTTGTGTGACCGGCAACTGAAAGAAGATAATCGTAAAACCGTTGACGGAATAGACCAGCCCCAGCGTATCGCGGCTGACCCCGACCACGCCGGTCGCGTAGACCGACAACACAGAATAAAGCTGGGAAGTCAGCAGGAACAGAAGAAAACTGCTGATCAGGAGCTTCAGCAATGTGGAATTCCGCAAAATACTCCAGACAGTGGATTTGTCCTCTGCTTTCGAGGCGGCAGAGACGGCTTGCGGCACCTCCCGGCAGCAGTGTCCGGTGTAAAACGTGCCCGCCATGCAGAGAATGGCAGTGATTGCGAACATCAGCGAAAACGGCGTCCGCGCGAGAAACGCCCCCAGCATGGGCCCTACCGCCCAGCCGATGTTGGTGCCGATTCTGATTTTACTGTACACCCGGGGGCGCTCCTCCGGCGTCGTCAGATCCGTCAGATAGGAGTCCGCCGCGACCTGAAAAAAAGTTCCGACTCCCGCATTGATCATCAGAATCACGGCAAACAGCCAGAACGGCGCCTGCAGGAAAGCCAGCGCCGCCAGAATCAGGAAAAGCGCCGCGCGCGAACTCTGCCCGAACTGCATCATGAAACGTCTCCCGATCCGGTCGGTCAGCCACCCCGAAACCGGCGGCGCAAGAATTACGGCAAGCCCCATCAGCGGAAAGATCGTTCCGACCACATCCATAGGGATGTTGCGCTCCTCATGCAGATAAATCGGAATGAACGGGTAAACAATCGAATATGCCAGCGAGTTGATCGCCCATGCCGCAGCCAGTGACGTGGAACGGTTGTCATGTTTCATTTTTGCAGTGCAGTCTCTCTGTTTTCCTGGATTTGAACTTTCTGCTTTGACAGAAAATATAAAAGCCGCCGGAGAGGAATTCCGGCAGCTTTCCGGTAATTTCACCCGGCGGAGGATTTATTTCAATCCCAGCAGAGGATAGGATACTTCCGCGATACTCCGTGCGATTTTATCAAGCACTTCCGGAGAATATGCCCTGATATGAAATTCCTGAAGAATTGCCTTTTTGGAAACCATGGTATATTGAATCTGCGCAATGACGAGTCTGCGCCATGCATAAGCCTGTTCTTCTGTAAGTTTCGGATTGAGGCGCATCGCAAACTGATTCAAAGAGTCCCTCGCCTGTGTCAGGCGGGCATCGACAATTTTCCCGGCATCCTTGCCGGCATCAATCAGGAGTCTCGTATAAAACGTGGGCAGAAAAGGAAATTTTCTGTTACAGTGTATTTCCCTCAGATAAGAGGCTATTGCCGCCACAAGAGCATTAACCACGCTCTTTCTGTCTTTTTTTCTGCACGCATTCAAAGGCGCCACGATCTCCAGAGCGCGCTCCTTCGACATGAGAAAGGCATTCAGCGTTTCCAGATAAAGATTATGCTTGACACCGAAATGATAGACAAGCGAGCCCAGTCCGATACCGGAAGCCTCGGTGATATCACGGAAAGACGTGCCGTCATATCCGCGCTCAGCGAAAAGTTTTGCAGCCGCCTTAAGGATATTCTTCCTCGTCTCAATTCCATTGGCATTGAAACGCAGTCCCGGCCGCTGTCCCTTTCCGATGTTAAGCTTCTTCATCGTTCTTTTCTCCATGATTGTAACTTCCCCGTTATCCCCATCCATTGCCTTATTCCACCCTGCTACCCAATATCCGAAAATATCGTAAAGTAAACATAGTAACCTACATCGGCTTTTCAAAAAAATCAATCCGTTTTCAATATTCTCCTGTAAAAAACAGTAATCTCCGGGTATTTGCCCCCTATCGTATGACAAATCCATTTTTATTTTCCGCAGACAATGCTATCTTATATTCCGACACCCAAAAAAGGAGGAAACCATGTACGGAAAACTCGCTTCACTGTTTGCCGCAGCGGCAACGTTGTTTTGCACCGGATGCACTGTAACCTCATCCATCGCCCCGCCCTTTGATGAACAGACCTCACTTTCACCGCAGGAATTTTACGGCAACTGGGTTTGCCATACAGATTCAGACACTTACAATATCGTGATCTCCCCGCTCAAGGACTCCCAAAATGAGGTCTTGATCCAGATGATTCAAAATCCCAAAAACAAACAAAAGGATTTCAATGAAAAATGGGCGCCGCTTTATGGATGTTTCTCAAAAATCAAGGGCAGAGTATTTTTGACGGCGACAGTCCATATCGCACAGGTGCTGCAGGACGCAAAGTATAATGAGGAAGCCATCTGGATGCTCACTCCGCGCTTCTATCTTCTGCAGTTGAGTCCGACAGGCAACGGATTCGATCTTCAGTTCGTCACGTTTGCAGAGTTCAGCAATAAACAATGGAAACCTGCCGGAAAGAGTGTCAAAATGCAGGACGGACTTCTCCTGAACTCGACAGAAGAAATCCGGACAATGCTGGAGAAAGGTGAATATATGACGGACCGGACAGTCTACCATGTAATCCGCAAGCAGGCGGAAACCGGACAACAGGGGAATTGACTTCCTGCCGGATCGTCATAACTTTTTACGGGTGAGGGTCCGGCAGAATGACCCCCCGCTTCGTTTTTCAAAAAAAGTTTTCCCGCCGCATCAGTTTCCGGGAATGCGGAAATCGCGGACCTGCGGCACTACGGACTCGCAGTTTTCAAGAAACCAGATGGAAAATTCCGTCTGACGGATTCCAAACAACGGGTCCGCGACGTGACTGACTTTCGTGCCAAGCTCATTCAACGTCTCAAAAATCAGCAGAACGTCGTGGCTGATTGCGCGGATCTGCCTCATGACAGCCTGCCAGTCCAGTATGCCCTGTCCGGGGAACCAGTGCATCTCATCCACGCCGTCATAATCATTGATGTGGAACGTCCGGATACGCGGCGCAAGCACTGCAATGATTTCCGGCAGTTCACGCCAGCGGTCCATGATATGGTTCACGTCCATGCAGATTCCGACAAGCTCCGGGTCAAAACGCGACATGATCGTCTGCAGTTCCTCCACGCAATTGCCGATGCAGGTCCGGGGCAGATACTCGACATTGATTGAAAATCCCAGTTCAGCGGCAAGCGGCAGCAAATCCTCAATGGTCCGGCATGCCTGATCAATGCGCACCGGATGCTCGGCAAGCGGCGGTTCATTGCTGGCATGGAGAGTCACATGAGGCGCCATCATATCGGCATGGGAACGGATCAAACGTATGAAACGTGCGGCAACTTCCCTGCGCGCCGTTTCGTCCGGCGCAGACGGGTCCCAGGAGACACCGCCGCCGTAGAAAGGCAGATGCACGCTGGAAGAACGGACTGTCTTCTCTTTCAGGAGCGACCGCGTCAACTCACGCGAAACCTCCGCCTGAGCACTCTCCTCCGTATAAGGAGTAAACGACAATTCGAGATTGTGCAGTTTGGATTTCCGGAACGCATCCGCCAGCGCCGGAGTCATAAGTCCACCGAAAGAACCGAGGGAAACAGCATACGAAATCATGAATCTTCTCCCATTTAGAATGTTAAACTCCATTATGATAATCTGTATCTGGAAGAAATCAAGCATTCCCCGCAAACAAAAGACAGAAAATATGACAGTGCCGGCAGGCCTGCATGATATTTCCCATTTCCGGTCCCGGTATTTCATATTGCAGGCGGATTCGCAAAACGGAGAGAAATGAAAATCGGAAAGCCCGTAATAGATATTTTTTTATCCATTGAATCTGAGCGATTTACAGAGAGAAAAACATTTTTTAAAATTCTGTTTTCCGAGGCTTGATTTTCACAAAATATACTTTATCCTAGAATCTGAAAGCTCTATGTGACGAGCGATTTGGATCAATGAGAGGGAGGTTTTTTCATGAGTGATCAGTGTTGTTGCGGTTCCGATCCCGGGATCATGCCGCCGGAATTAAAACAGAAATTCGATGAGCTGGACCTGTACATCGCAGAGCTTCGCCCCGACGACAATCCGGAACGAAGCCGCGGTTTTCTTATTCAAATCCTGCACAAGGCGCAGAATCTTTTCGGATATCTGCCGGAAGAAGTCCAGAAATTTGTCGCCGCCCGCCTCAAACTGTCGCCTGCGGAAATCTACGGCGTCATCAGCTTTTACAGCTACTTTACAGACAAGCCCGTCGGACGCTATAAGATCAATGTCTGCACAGGAACCGCCTGTTTTGTCAAAGGCGCCTCCAAAGTCCTTGATGAATTCAAGCGCCGCCTTGATATCAAAGAAGGGGAGACCACCGGGGACGGAAAATTCTTTCTTGGCGCATTGCGCTGCGTAGGAGCCTGCAGTCTTGCCCCCGTCGTCATGGTAAACGACAAGGTCTATGGAAACATGACGGCGGAAAAAGTTGCGGACATCCTGAAAGAGTGTACGGAATGAGTCCGTTTTTCAGGACCGGAGAAATTTAACAACGAGAAAAATTCATCAGGAGTAAATCAAACATGAAAATAGAATCACCTGCCCGGTTGAAGAAAACGGCGGAAGAACTTCAGGCATGCCCCGCGCCGCCGGTAAAACTTCTTGTCTCAATGGGCACCTGCGGGATTGCGGCGGGAACCGCATCCGTTTTGAAGGCAGTCAAAGAGGAAGTCACAAAACGCCGCCTCGAAAATGCCGTGGAGGTCATCGAAGTCGGCTGTATGGGTCTCTGCTATGCGGAACCCACACTGATGCTGCTCGACCGGCACACGGGGCGCCGCCTCATCTACGGGGATGTCACTCCGCAGCAGGTTCCCTCCATCCTTTCAGCGGGGACCGCGGAAGCCGCACCCGGCACCCGCACCATCGAACGCAACTGGTATTATCCTGAATTTGAAACTCCCGCCGCCGGAGAACTTCAGGCTCGAATCGTCCTGCGCAATACCGGACGCATCAATCCGGAAAGTATTGAGGAATATATCGTGAATGACGGTTATACGGCGCTTGCAAAAGTATTGACCGCAATGAAGCCGCAGGATGTTATCGACGTCATTACAGCTTCAGGTTTGCGCGGGCGCGGAGGCGGCGGCTTCCCCACGGGACGCAAGTGGCAGTTCGCCGCGCAGCAGCCCGCGGGAGAAAAGTTCATCATCTGCAACGCCGACGAAGGCGACCCCGGCGCATTCATGGACCGTGCGGTACTGGAGGGCGATCCCCACACGGTCCTGGAGGCAATGGCGATCGGCGGTTATGCGATCGGAGCGCAGACAGGCATCATCTACATCCGCGCGGAATATCCTCTGGCGGTCAAACGCCTTGAAAACGCGATCCGGCAGGCGAAAGAAAACGGTTTTCTCGGCAGAAATATCATGGGAAGCGGATTCGATTTCAATATTGAGATCAAATTCGGGGCGGGCGCATTCGTCTGCGGCGAGGAAACCGCGCTGATTCACTCCATCGAAGGCAAACGCGGCGAACCCACGGTGAAGCCCCCCTTCCCTGCGGTCGAGGGACTCTGGAAGCGCCCGAGCGTAGTCAACAACGTTGAAACTTACGCCTGTATCGCGGCAATCATCCGCAAGGGTGCGGAATGGTTCCGCTCGCTCGGCACGGAAGGCTCCCCCGGAACCAAAGTCTTTGCACTCGCGGGCAAAATCTCCAAAGTCGGGCTCGCCGAAGTGCCCATGGGAATGACTCTGCGCCGGATCATCTATGAGATCGGAGACGGCATCAAATACGGCAGGCAGTTCAAAGCGGTTCAGACCGGCGGGCCGTCCGGCGGCTGCATCACCGCCAAAAACATCGACCTGCCGATCGATTACGAATCACTGAAAGCAATCGGCTCCATGATGGGGTCCGGCGGAATGATCGTCATGGATGAAGACGACTGCATGGTCAATATCGCAAAATTCTTCCTTGAGTTCACGCTGGATGAATCCTGCGGGAAATGCACCCCCTGCCGGATCGGCAACCGGCGCATGTATGAAATGCTGGAAGAAATCACGGACGGGCGCGGCACGCCGGAGACGCTGGAAAAGCTGAAAACGCTCTCCGCCACAATCAAGGATACGGCATTGTGCGGGCTCGGACAGACGGCTCCGAATCCGGTGCTTTCCACGCTGAAAAACTTCGAGGATGAATATCTGGCGCACGTCAATGAATCACGCTGTCCGGCGGGAAGCTGCTCCAAGCTCATCCGCTACGAAATTTCCGATAAGTGCGTCGGATGCGGATTATGCCTCCGCCGCTGTCCGGTGAACTGTATCACGGGCGAGCGCAAAATGCGTCACCGGATTGATGAATCGAAGTGCATCAAGTGCGGAGTCTGCTTCCAGACCTGCAAGTTCCACGCCGTGGAAAAACGTTAATCACACCGTCAAGGAGTTTTTTATCTATGAATGTCAATCTGAAAATCAATGACCGCCCTGTCACGGTGGATGCAGGAAGCACCATCCTTGAAGCTGCGGAAAAACTGGATATCAAGATTCCGACCCTATGCCATTTCAAAATGGACTGTTTCCATGTGGAACACCGCAGCGCCTCCTGCCGCATCTGCGTCGTCGAGGTCAAGGGACGCCCGAATCTCGCTCCGGCGTGCAGTACGCCGGTCATGGAAGGCATGGAAGTCAAAACCAATACCCTGCGCGCGATCAATGCGAGACGAACGATTCTCGACCTTCTTCTGTCCGATCATCCGAAAGACTGCCTGACCTGTCCCAAGAATCTGAACTGCCGTCTTCAGGAGCTTGCACAGGAGATGGGGCTCCACCATCTGCTTTTCAAAGGGGAACAGTCCATTTACAACAAAGACCTCTCCAGCAACGCGATCGCCCGCGATCTGGATAAGTGCATCATGTGCCGCAGGTGCGAGACCGCCTGCAACTCTGTCCAGACGGTGGGCGTCCTTTCAGGAGTGGGACGGGGATTTAAAGCGGTCGTCGCACCTGCCGGCCTTCGCCCCCTCGCGGAAACGGAATGTGTCTTCTGCGGACAATGTGTTCAGGCGTGCCCGGTCGGCGCACTCAGCGAGATTGATTACAAATACCCGGTCTGGCGCGCGCTGAACGATCCGGCAAAGACCGTCGTTGTTCAGACCGCCCCCGCGGTGCGGGTCGCAATCGGCGAGTCCTTCGGCATGGAACCGGGGTCCGTCAGCACAGGCAAGATGGTGGCGGCGCTCCGTATGCTGGGCTTCGACAAGGTGTTCGACACGGATTTTGCAGCCGATCTCACGATCATGGAGGAAACCACCGAGCTCATCGACCGTGTCAGGAACAACCGCGATCTCCCGATTCTGACAAGCTGCTGCCCCGGCTGGGTCAAATTCCTGGAGCATCAGTTCCCGGAACTGATCTACATGCCCTCCACGGCAAAATCCCCCCAGCAGATGTTCGGCGCAATCACCAAGAGCTACTATGCGCAGAAAATCGGCGTCGCCCCGGAAAACATCACCGTCGTCTCGGTCATGCCCTGCCTTGCAAAGAAATATGAGGCGTCGCGGGAGGAGTTCGCCCCCAACGGCATCCGCGACGTGGATATCGTAATCTCGACCCGCGAACTTGCGGACATGATCCGGGAGGCGGGTATCCAGTTCGACCAGTTGGAGGAGGAACAGTATGACTCTCCCCTCGGAGAATCCACAGGCGCGGCGGTCATCTTCGGAGCCACCGGCGGCGTGCTGGAAGCGGCGCTCCGCACAGCGGCGGACTGGATCGCGGAACAGGATCTTCAGGAGATCGACTTCAAGGCGGTCCGCGGGCTTGACGGAATCAAGGAAGCCACGGTCAAAGTCGGCGGACTTGAACTCAAGGCGGCGGTCTGCTCCGGACTGGGCAACGCACGCAGGCTTCTGGAAAAGATCAAACGCGGCGAAGCGAATTACCATGCAATCGAAATCATGGCATGTCCCGGCGGCTGCCTGAACGGCGGCGGGCAGCCCTATCATCACGGAGATACCACCATTCTGGAAAAACGCATGGAAGCGCTCTACCGCGACGATGCAAGACAGCCGGTCCGGAAATCACATCAGAATCCTTCGATCAAAAAACTGTATGAGGAGTTTCTCGGAGAGCCGGGCAGTCACTGCGCTCACAAGCTTCTTCATACGACTTACATCGACAGGAAGCACATGAAAAAGGAAGAGGCGGCAGTCTGAAAAACAACGGCAAGCCTCACTTAACGGGGCTTGCCGGTCAATATCATTCTACAATTGCTGCGGTTCCGGCTGAACCGGCGGCTCCAGTTCCAGGAGAGTGCAGCGAATCATTCTATAAGGTCCGTCCACTCCGGCGGGAGAAAAGATTTCCAGTCCGATCAGCGGAGTATGCAGAAGCAGATCCCGCTTCAATGTATACCGGAATGATCTCCTGTAAGCAGCAATCTCCCAGGAGTCGCCGGAATGGAGAATTTTCGATTCGCCGGAATGGTTTTTCAGGCTCAATGCGTCATTCGTGAAACTGATCGACTGCAATACAGGAAATTTACGCTTGTCCTGAATATCGAAAAAACGTTTTGAGTCCGCCAGAGAAGAAGAGTAGACAATAGAATTTTCCGGTTTCTCCGGAAAATAATGAATCATGTATTCCAGATAAAAATCATACAGCCCGCGCGGTCCGTTCACGACATGCACATAATAAACCTCTCCGTCCTGCGGGGAGGAGTCGCCCGACAGGAAAACAAACGGTTTTCTCAGTCGGACCGCGATCTGTTTCAGCTCCCGATAATTATGTTTCAGGGACGGCGGGCTCAGGATGCAGCTCACATTTTCAAGAACAAAACCGCTGCGCCTGACTTTCCGGACAACGCCTTTGAAAATCATGGCGGCATACATATTGGAAAAAATAGAGTTGTTCCTGTTGAACTCTTCGATCAGTTTTCTATGTTCGGCAAACCATTCGGACTCTTCGATCCGGTCCCGTTCCGCTTCTCCCTCGCGGCAACCGGAAAAAATAAAACAACTGAAAAATATCAGGCTGAAAAATATCGGCATTTTTTCCATATTGCTCTCCGCTTTACTTTATATTCCCGGCATTGTGAAAGATCAATCATTGCAAGCCGTATGGCAGAAATGGTACCCCGAACAGGATTTGAACCTGCGACCAACAGTTTAGGAAACTGCTGCTCTATCCCCTGAGCTATCGGGGCGAAAAATGCTAATTCTTCGTTGAATCCAATACTATATTACTTCTTTCCCCGATTTTCAAGTTTTTTTCTGCGATAATCGCAATAAGAAAAACAGCAGTTTGAAAAAACTCCCGGCGGCAAACCGGGAGTCTTCAAGGATAAGCCAATGCCGGTTATTCATTCACGACGGCAACTTTGATTCCCTTCATCTGCACATTCGTTTCAAGCGCTTCCCTGATCTGAGAAAGCGGGAAGTGGTGCGTGACAAACTTCTCAACAGGAAGCCCGATCGCTTTTGCCCTGCGGAGAAAATCGAATGTCGTCGGATAATCCTGCGGAGTATAAACCCAGGAACCGACGGCTGTAACTTCTTTGTTGCAGAGGTCGTAATGCGGATTGATCGAACAGTTTCCGCCGTCAAGGAAGAATCCGACTTCACAGAGGCCTCCGCCGCGGCGGATCATCTTCCATACGCTCGCATGGGCTGCCGGAACACCGGTGCACTGGAACGCAAATTCCGCGCCGAGGCCATCCGTCGCCGCCTTGATCTCCTCCAGCATCTTGCCGAAGTCCGGATATTTCGTGAAGTTGAACGTATGAGACGCTCCGAGAGTCCTGGCAATCTCAAGACGGTTGTCATTGCCGTCAAGAGCGATGATGTTCTCGATTCCAAGCGTGCGGACAACCGCCATCACCATCAAGCCGATGGGCCCGCAGCCTTGAATCAGCACTGTCGTATTGAATTTGAGAAGCCCGGTTGTTTTGGCACGTTCCACGGCATGGACGGCAACCGCGGCAGGCTCCACCAGCATCCTCTGGTCAAGCGTCATGCCCGTCACGTTGAAGAAAGTAGAGCCTTTGCGGATCACCATGTGAGTGGCGAAATAACCGTTCAGGTGAATATCGTCGTCGGGGAAAAGCCCGTAAACGCCGCAGTGTTCGCAGAGATTCGTGCGGGCAGGCGTATTCTTGCATGCGGAACATTTGCCGCAGGGGATGATGCATGTCACAAGTTTGTCGCCGAGCTTTACCGGCTTGCCGGCGGAATCGGTCTTCACATTCCTGCCGAGCTTGATGATCTCGCCGGAACCTTCGTGCCCGAGAACAACCGGGCAGAGTCCGAACGGGTCGCGTTTATATTCATGTCCGTCGGTACCGCATACGCCGCAGCCTTCCACTCTGATGAGAATCTGGTCATCATCGATTTCAGGGACGGGATATTCTCTGAATTCAAATTCACCGGGTTTGACGAGATACGCGAGTTTTGCCATTTCAGCCATTTTTACTCTCCAGTTCTTTTTATTTTACTAGTGTTCAGAGGTTCACATATTCCAGAGAATCTTCTATCGTATGCAGTGAAATATATCACAGTGCGCAGAAAATACAAGAATATTCCCCGGACAAAAACCGGGAAATAAGACAAACAGGATGTTTATGAAAAACAGGGCGGACAAGACGGAACCCGGTCTTTGCGCATCAGGGGCTTCTCCCGGATTTTTTGCAGCGGCGCCCTGTCCCTGCAATCAGGAACGGTTGAAGATATAAGGAACGAAACTGTTGGAAACGGGCATTCCCTGAAGCTGGTCCTGAAGCATCTTCACTGCGGTTTCCGCAAGGGAACGAAAGTCCTGCCGCATGAATGGAATCCCCGCAGCCGCCGCATAATCATGCAGGAGATAGCACCACGGAATCAAAGCCGCCTCCGGGCGCAATGCCTTCAGTATCTTGTAAAGCCGGTTCCCGAAAGCTTCCACGGGAGCGATGACGGCGGTGCAGTCCGCAGGCAGTTTTTCCACATAGCGCTCCAATGGAACGGCATTCAGAAAACGGCTCTCCGTCCTGATCACCGAACCGCGAAGCCGCCCCCCATGCCCTGCCGTGTATTCCTCGAAAGCTCCGGCACGCACGAGATTATTCAGCGTGTTCATATTGGTAATCAGAAGCGAAATGACGCGATGCCCTCTGCCGTATAAGAAATCCACGGCATCACGAATCGCCTTGCGGTCATCGGAACAGACAGACGGCACTCCGCCGGAAAAATCGCTGTAATCATTGATGCAGACCAGCGGCTGGCTGCGTTTCTTTCCCCAGACCGACGCGATCCGGTCATACGGCAGCAGCGAAACCGCCCCGCAGATATAACGCTCTCCGATCATGTCCACATCGGAATCGAACAGAACCTCCACGCGGAATTCCGCTCTGTGTAGTTCGACCATGACCTCATGCAGCAAATGCATTGTATAAATGTCAAATCCATCAATATCCAGATTGGCGAACAGTGTCACGATCCTTTTTCCCGGCGTTCCGGTATACTTCATCTCCTCCGCCAGTGCGAGAATCTTTTTCCTGACCGCTTCGGAAATACCTTGCCGGTTGTTCAGTACGCGGGATACCGTCGCACAGGAACACCCCGCCTTTTTTGCAATCTGCCTGAGTCCGTTTGTCTTCATAATGCACATAATATATCTGAACAAAAATCCATTGCAAGTTTTTTGCATGACTTTTGCATCAATTACCGGAGAAAGCCTCTTGTTTTTATTTCAATTCTGACTATAATCTTATCCCAGAGACTGAATCTGAAATAACTTAAAAGAGGTCAAGATGAAGAACAATCCGCATGTCAACGGGGAAAGCGCAAGGCAAAGAATAAGTTTGAACCTGAATTCGGAATTATGTCATGATGAAAATGGTTTTCAGGGCTTCGCGGAGCGAGTCCCCCGCCATGATTTTGTTTCCAATGC
>ENA-UOOA01000406-UOOA01000406.1-human-gut-metagenome-genome-assembly--contig:-P61old-NODE-406-length-92581-cov-15.226725_pt1 | contig 92581 bp, 78 predicted proteins | sample MGYA00242467_ERZ724014 | MGnify/ENA metagenome assembly ERZ724014 | reverse complement strand
CAACAAGTTCCAGACCTACGTTCTGAACCTTGCCGTATCTCTGTTCCATTACTACGAAAATACCTTTACTCATTGTAGGGTTTCCTCCTTATATTTCTAAATTTAGTATCCGATTCTTCGTCTAAATAAATTAGATGATGAACTTAGCTTCCAGTTTGTCCATGATAGCTTTAACAGCTTCGTCTGCAGACAGACCTTCCAGAATTGTACCAGCGCCTTTAACTTCTTTAGTGAAGGACTGATATACGTTTGTGGGGGAACCCTTCAGACCGATCATATCCAGTTCCAGACCATCTTTCAGATCTTCGAAGCCCAGTACTTTGATTTCTTTTTCATAAGCTTCAACGATACCTCTTACGGACATGTATCTGGGTGTAGCCAGTTCAGCGATTGCTGTCAGCAGGCAAGGAGTTTTGATTTTGATGATGTGGTAACCATCTTCGAACTGTCTCTTAACTACTACGTGGTCAGCTGCTGCTTCAACAACTTCTTCAACGTAGGAAACCTGAGGCAGGTGCAGTTTTTCAGCAATCTGGGGACCAACCTGAGCTGTGTCACCGTCGATAGCCTGACGACCTGTGATGATCAGATCATAGCCGATTTTCTTCAGAGCTGCTGCGATGATGCCGGATGTAGCATATGTATCGGAACCACCAAATTCTCTAGCAGATACCAGATATGCTTCGTCACAACCCATAGCCAGTGCTTCTCTCAGAGCAACGTCTGCCTGAGGGGGGCCCATGGAAACAACTGTTACTGTGCCGCCCAGCTGTTCTTTCAGCTGCAGAGCTGCTTCGATACCTGTTTTGTCATCGTGGTTGATAATAGAAGGAACACCATCACGGATCAGTGTGCCTGTCTTAGGATCGATTTTAACTTCTACTGTATCGGGTACCTGTTTAATACATACAACGATTTTCATTATAGTTTGTTCTCCTTCCAAATTTTAGTAATAAGCTTTTTCAAAATGAACTCTTAACTCTCAAATCAAACCTTCATGGAGCCAGCAACGATCATTCTCATAGCTTCGTTTGTACCTTCGTAGATTTCTGTAATCTTAGCGTCTCTCATAGCTCTTTCTACGGGGTACTCACGGCAGTAACCGTAGCCACCGAACAGCTGTACAGCCATTCTTGTTACTTCGTTTGCAGTTTCGGAAGCAAACATTTTGCACATTGCAGCGTAAGGAGCGTAGTTGCCATGCAGATCCTTTTCTGTAGCTGCTCTCCATACCATCAGTCTAGCAGCATCTGTCTTTGTCTGCATTTCAGCCAGTTTGAACTGTGTGTTCTGGTATTTGCCGATGGGTTTGCCACCCTGTTTTCTTTCCTTAACATATTTCAGTGTTTCGTCAATAGCGCCCTGAGCGATACCTACGGACTGAGCACCGATACCGATACGACCGCCGCCCAGTGCTGTCATAGCGATCTTGTAGCCCTGGCCTTCTTTGCCCAGCAGGTTTTCAGCGGGAACCTTAACGTTTTCATAAATAACTTCGCAGTTGGATGCTGCTCTGATACCCATACGTTCGATGTTGGGACCAACGGACAGACCTTCAAATTCTCTTTCTACGATGAAAGCAGACATACCTTTAGGGCCTTTGGATTTATCTGTCAGAGCGAATACGATGAATGTATCAGCGAAACCGGAGTTTGTTGTGAACATCTTTGTACCGTTCAGAACATAGTACTTGCCGTCTTCTGTCTTGTCAGCTGTTGTCTTAACGCCTGCAGCATCTGTACCAGCGCCGGGCTCTGTCAGACCGAAGCAGCCGATTTTGGAACCATCAACCAGAGGTCTCAGATATTTCTGTTTCTGTTCTTCTGTACCAAACTCATTGATGCAAGGGCAGCAAAGAGATGTATGTACGGACAGTGTAATACCTGTGGAAGCATCTACTTTAGACATTTCTTCCATGCACAGTGTGTATGTCAGAACGTCTGCACCCTGGCCGCCGTATTCTCTGCTGTAAGGAATACCAAAAGCACCGATTTTCTGCAGTTTCTGAAGCAGTTCTCTATCGTAATCTTCTGCTTCGTCCATGTCTTTAGCGATTGGTTTAATTTCTGTTTCAGCAAATTTTCTGAACAACTCTTGCTGAAGCATCTGAGTTTTTGTTAATTTGAAATCCATTCTAATATTCCTCCTATTTTTTAAAAATTTTGAAACATCCGCGATGAGGCCACATCGTGGTATTTCATTAAAAAACAACCTACTTCCTTACGACGCTGCCGTATGGACGCAGTTTATCAGCTTCTCATTTCTACTTACGCATTTCAATAAGAAGCTATAATGCCTCCACAATGAATATACCATTTTTGTTTAAAATTTGTCAACATCTTTGTCGATAAATATTACATAAAAAACGGCTGCGTTTGTTGGTAATACCGACATATTTTCCACTGTCGGCGAATGGAAAAAAACCTACAAAAAAACAGACCGAAAATCTCCTGCCGGATCGCTATTCCCACAGGAAATTCTTCCCACCTTTCGTCTGTTTGCCTTTTTGTGAAAGAGCAATCTCCTTCGCCGCCAGCTCCTGCGGCATGCAGTGTAATTTTGTATACAATACATCTCTTTTCAAAAAGGGATTCTGACGCTGTTTGTGCGTATTTCTCCGTTTTTTTGCCTATCTCTACTTTACACCATTGTCTTTTCTCTGTCAATATATTTCGCATGAAAACTATTTTCTCTACGTTTTAATTGTCAGACATCTACTCGTAATATTATACAATAAAAACTGCATCTTTTTCTGTTTTATGTCTCCTTTTGGAAGTTCACACCTTCCTTTTTCACGTTTTCATTCTCTATGAGATAATTTTTCGCAAAAAGAATCTCTTTCCGCGAAGTTCGTAAACAGAGCTTCTGCTGTCTCTCTCATATCAACCATTTTTCCGCATAAACATAATATAAAAAAGAGAGCATCCTTACGGATACTCTCTTGATGAATCAATATTCTGATTTCGTCGAAATTACTCAATGATTTCTACTACGGAACCAGCGCCTACTGTTCTACCACCTTCACGGATAGCGAATCTCAGACCCTGAGCCATAGCTACGGGTGTGATCAGTTCGATTGTCATTTCAACGTTGTCGCCAGGCATGCACATTTCTGTACCTTCGGGCAGGCTAATAACGCCTGTTACGTCTGTTGTTCTGAAGTAGAACTGAGGTCTGTAGTTGTTGAAGAAAGGAGTATGACGGCCACCTTCTTCTTTGGACAGAACGTAAACCTGAGCTTTGAATTTTGTATGAGGTGTGATGGAACCGGGTTTAGCCAGAACCTGACCTCTTTCGATTTCATTTCTCTGAACGCCTCTCAGCAGAACACCGATGTTGTCACCAGCTTCAGCCTGATCCAGCAGCTTACGGAACATTTCAACGCCTGTTACAACTACTTTTCTGATTTCGTCTGTCAGACCAACGATTTCAACTTCATCCTGTACTTTAACTACGCCGGATTCTACTCTACCTGTAGCTACTGTACCACGACCTGTGATAGAGAATACGTCTTCGACGGGCATCAGGAAAGGTTTGTCTGTTGCACGTTCGGGTGTAGGAATGTAATCTTCGATAGCTTCGAACAGTTCCAGAATCTTGTCGCCCCAAGGACCGTTGGGATCCTGCAGAGCCTGGTATGCGGAACCTCTGATGATGGGAATATCATCACCGGGGAATTCATATTCGTTCAGCAGTTCTCTGATTTCCATTTCAACCAGATCCAGCAGTTCTTCGTCTTCAACCATGTCGCATTTGTTCATGAATACAACAATGTAAGGAACGCCTACCTGTCTGGACAGCAGGATGTGTTCTCTTGTCTGAGCCATAGGACCGTCTGTTGCAGCTACTACCAGGATAGCACCATCCATCTGAGCAGCACCTGTGATCATGTTTTTAACATAGTCAGCATGGCCGGGGCAGTCAACGTGAGCGTAGTGTCTGTTGGGTGTTTCATATTCAACGTGAGCTGTGGAAATTGTGATACCACGTTCTCTTTCTTCGGGAGCCTTATCGATGTTTTCGAAATCTACAGCTTCACCGATATGGTATCTTTCGTGCAGTGTCTTTGTGATTGCTGCAGTCAGAGTTGTTTTACCATGGTCAACGTGACCGATAGTACCAATATTCATATGAGGTTTGGTTCTTTCAAATTTTACCTTTGCCATTTTAAAATATCCTCCTTGTAAAATTGTGGAATCTTAATTTATGAGTTTGACACACTTTAAAATACAGCGCATCCATCAACTCTAATTATATTAGAATTCTTATCTTTTTGCAATACCAAAAATCCAATTAAACGCAGTATTTTTGGCATTTCATTTCTGTTTTTCCGTCGAAAAATTACTTTCTGCCTTCCAGTACTTTTTCCTGAACAGATTTGGGGCAGGGTTCGTAATGGTCAACTTCCATTACATAGTTACCACGGCCCTGTGTTCTGGAACGCAGGTCTGTGGAATAACCGAACATTTCAGCCAGAGGAACGAAGGAGTGAATTACCTGTGCGTTGCTTCTTGCTTCCATACCTTCGATACGACCACGTCTGGAGTTGATATCGCCGATAACGTCGCCCATATAATCCTCAGGTACTGTTACAGTTACCTTCATGATGGGTTCAAGCAGAACTGCGTCACCCTTTCTCATAGCTTCCTTGAAAGCCATGGAACCGGCAATCTGGTAAGCGGATTCGGAGGAGTCAACGTCATGGTAGGAACCATCGTAAACCTCTGCCTTAACGCCCAGTACGGGATAGCCGCCCAAGATACCGCTCTGCATAGCCTGCTGGATACCTTTATCGATAGCGGGGATGTATTCCTTAGGAATAGAACCGCCGACTGTCGCATTTACGAATTCGTAGTTGTTTTCCGCATCTGTGGGAATAGGATAGAAACGTACTTTACAATGACCATACTGACCACGACCACCGGACTGACGTACGAATTTACCTTCTACGTCAACTGCCTTACGGAATGTTTCCTTGTAAGCAACCTGAGGTGCGCCTACGTTTGCTTCTACCTTGAATTCTCTCAGCAGACGGTCAACGATGATTTCCAGATGCAGCTCACCCATACCGGAGATGATTGTGTCGCCTGTCTCCTGGTCTGTGTAGGTCTTGAATGTGGGATCTTCTTCTGCCAGCTTTGCCAGAGCGATGCCCATTTTGTCACGGCCTGCTTTTGTCTTGGGTTCGATTGCAACGGAGATAACGGGTTCGGGGAATACCATGGATTCCAGAATAACTTCGTGATCTTCGTTACAGATTGTGTCACCTGTTGTGGAAATCTTGAAGCCTACTGCTGCCGCAATATCACCGGAGTAAACTCTGTCGATTTCTTCTCTGTGGTTTGCGTGCATCTGCAGGATACGGCCAACACGTTCCTTCTTGCCGCCCTTTGTGGAGTTGTAAACGTATGTGCCGGAATCCAATGTACCGGAGTACACACGGAAGAATGCCAGCTTACCAACGAAGGGGTCATTCATTACTTTGAATACCAGAGCAGAGAAGGGCTCTTCGTCGGATGCGTGTCTTTCTGTTTCTTCGCCTGTTGCAGGGTCAATACCCTTGATTGCAGGAATGTCTGTAGGTGCGGGCATATATTCAACAACGCCGTCCAGCAGCTTCTGAACGCCTTTGTTTCTGTATGCGGAACCACACATTACGGGCATCAGTTCGCAGGCGATACATGCCTTACGCAGTGCTGTTTTCAGTTCTGCTTCTGTGATTTCTTCTTCAGCAAAGAATTTTTCCATCAGCGCATCATCTGTTTCAGCGATTGCTTCGATCATGATCTGTCTGTATTCTTCAGCCTGTTCTACATATTCTGCGGGAATTTCTTCTTCGTCTACTTCTGTACCTGTTGCGTTTTCATAGAAGTAAGCTTTCATCTTCATCAGGTCGATGATGCCCTTGAAATCGCTTTCTGCACCAATAGGCAGAGTTACAGCTACGGGATGGCAGCCCAGTCTGTCTACGATGGATTTCATAGAACCGAAGAAGTCTGCACCCATGATATCCATTTTGTTTACGAAAATCATACGGGGTACATTATAGTTGTCAGCCTGTCTCCAAACTGTTTCTGTCTGAGGTTCAACACCGCCCTTTGCGTCCAGTACGCAAACAGCGCCATCCAGTACACGCAGAGAACGTTCTACTTCAACTGTGAAGTCAACGTGTCCGGGTGTGTCGATGATGTTGATTCTGTTGTCGTTCCAATGACATGTTGTCGCAGCGGATGTGATAGTGATACCTCTTTCCTGCTCCTGCTCCATCCAGTCCATTGTTGCTGTACCTTCGTGTGTATCGCCGATTTTATAGTTACGGCCTGTATAGAACAGAATACGTTCTGTCAGAGTTGTCTTACCCGCGTCAATGTGCGCCATAATACCAATGTTTCTGGTTCTTTCCAGAGGGTATTCTCTGTTTGCCACTGTGGGATCCTCCTTTTTGTAATCATAATCAGGTTTATGGAAAGACTATGAAATAGCCTTTCCATATTTCCCAAATTCCATTCGTTTTTCTCTAAAAACCAACTGCTCTGCGGCAGCCTTCTGTAAGGCAAAGCCTCACAAAAACGGTAATTCTTACCATTTGAAGTGGGAGAAAGCTTTGTTTGCTTCTGCCATCTTGTGCATTTCGTCTTTTCTCTTGCAAGCGCCGCCTGCATTGTTCAGTGCGTCCAGAATTTCGCCTGCCAGACGATCAACCATTGTCTTCTCGCCGCGTTTTCTGGAATACAGTGTGATCCATCTCAGACCCAGTGTCTGTCTTCTTTCAGGTCTGATTTCCATGGGTACCTGGTAGGTTGCACCGCCGACACGGCGAGCCTTAACTTCCAGTACAGGCATGATGTTGCCCAGAGCTTCTTCAAAAACTTCCAGAGCTTCTCTACCTGTTTTTTCTGCTACTTTATCGAATGCACCGTAAACGATCTTTTCCGCTACACCCTTTTTACCGTCCAGCATGATGCTGTTGATGAGCTTTGTCACCAGCTTGCTGTTGTAAATAGGATCGGCCAAGACCTCTCTTTTTGCTACATGTCCTTTTCTAGGCACGATTCTTCCCTCCTTGATGAATAAATGCTATTCTCGGTACTTCACGGGGATGCTTCCCTCGTGTTTTCATGCCTTATCCTCTTTCAACGTATATCTCGTCTAAGCAATCGCAGATTGTATTGATTGATATAAGGCATTTCTACTAATAGATTTGTCTTTGTCTGAAATTGTTCCTCTAAGAAATTTTAAAAAATTACTTCTTAGCAGCTTTAGGACGCTTTGCGCCGTATTTGGAACGAGCCTGCATTCTGTTTGCAACGCCGGCTGTATCCAGTGTACCTCTGACAATGTGGTAACGTACACCGGGAAGGTCTTTTACTCTACCGCCTCTGATCAGAACAACGGAGTGTTCCTGCAGGTTGTGGCCTTCACCGGGGATATATGCTGTAACTTCGATACCGTTGGACAGACGAACTCTGGCAATCTTTCTCAGCGCAGAGTTAGGCTTCTTAGGTGTGGAAGTTTTTACCGCTGTACATACGCCTCTCTTCTGGGGAGAAGATACGTCTGTAGCTTTCTTCTGCAGGGAGTTCAAACCTTTCTGCAGAGCGGGTGCTGTAGATTTTTTCTCAACAGTTTTTCTGCCTTTTCTTACTAACTGGTTAAACGTAGGCATTAACTGCACCTCCTTATAAAAATAATACATCTGCTAAATTGCAATAATTCTGATTTTGTTTCCGTTTTACGGACTCGCTTAGAAAAGCCCCTAAAATCGGACACTAGAAAATTTTATCATCGCCAACAACAAAAGTCAAGGATTTTCTTTGGAAATTCAGCTTTTTTCCGCACTTTTTCCCTTCGACCGCTTGCCAAAGACATTCGTGCAAAAAACCTTCTCTTTTCCGTTCTTTCCATACAAAAAGGGTGTCGCTTTCGCGACACCCCATTTTTCTTAAATCATTTCGTCTTCATCAATATATACGGTTTCCTCCGCAGGTGCTTCTGTTTCTTCCTCAGCCCCCTCGGGAACGATTTCAATATTTCTGTATCTCGTCATACCCGTACCGGCAGGAATCAGCTTACCGATGATAACGTTTTCCTTCAGACCGATCAGCGGATCAATCTTACCCTTGATTGCTGCTTCTGTCAGCACGCGGGTTGTTTCCTGGAAGGATGCGGCAGACAGGAAGGAATCTGTTGCCAGGGAAGCCTTTGTGATACCAAGAAGCACTCTCGTACCCTTTGCAGGCTCTTTGCCCTCTGCTTCCAGTGCAGCGTTTGTATTTTCAAAGGTCAGCCAGTCAACCAGAGAGCCGGGCAGGAATTCGGTATCCCCGTTTTCCTCGATTTTTACTCGCTTCAGCATCTGACGTACAATAACCTCGATATGCTTATCGCTGATTTCTACACCCTGCAGGCGGTAAACTCTCTGTACCTCCTGAATCATGTAGTCCTGCACGCCTCTCAGACCCTTGATTTTCAGAATATCGTGAGGGTTTACGCTACCTTCGGTGATTTCGTCACCGGCTTCGATTAAATCACCGTCATAAACCTTAATTCTGGAGCCGTAAGGAATCAGATAATCCTTTGTTTCTCCTGTTTCGGGGTTTGTGATGATAACCTCACGCTTTTTCTTTGTATCGTTCAGTGTCACGCGTCCGCCGAATTCCGCAATGATAGCCAGACCCTTAGGCTTTCTTGCTTCAAACAATTCCTCGACACGGGGAAGACCCTGTGTGATATCGTTACCTGCGATACCGCCTGTATGGAACGTACGCATGGTCAGCTGTGTACCGGGTTCACCGATGGACTGTGCCGCGATGATACCTACAGATTCGCCAATGCGTACATATCTGCCGGATGCCATGTTTGCGCCGTAGCACTTCGCACAGATACCAACCTCGGAACGGCAGGTCAGAACGGTTCTGATCCAAACCTTCTTAATGCCGGCTTTTTCCACTGCCTCCGCCTGATCTACGGTAATCATAGTATCCGCAGGAACAATGATTTCGCCTGTTTCGGGATGGATGATATCGTAAGCAGACCATCTGCCGCGGATACGATCCTGCAAGCCTTCAATGACTTCGTTGCCGTCCATGAATGCAGAAATTTCCATGCAAGGTGTTTCAATATTTCTGCCGTCGCAGCAATCCCATTCTCTTACAATAATATCCTGAGATACGTCTACCAGTCTACGTGTCAGATAACCGGAGTCGGCTGTCTTCAGCGCAGTATCGGTCAGACCTTTACGCGCACCGTGCGCGGAAATGAAGTATTCCAGTACGGACAGACCTTCACGGAAGTTTGCCTTGATGGGCAGCTCGATGATACCGCCGTTAGGGGATGCCATCAGACCACGCATACCTGCCAGCTGTTTGATCTGTCTGTTGGAACCACGGGCACCGGAGTTTGCCATCATATAAATGTTGTTATATTTCCCCAGGCCTGCCAGCAGTGCTGCCGTAATCTTATCATCGGCAATGTTCCATGCCTCGATAACCTTCTGGTGACGTTCTTCGTCCGTCATCAGACCACGTCTGAATTTCTTTGTAATCATATCAACCTTGGATTCTGCTTCCTCCAGATATTCTGCCTTTTCCTTAGGAATTTCCATATCGGAAACGGATACGGTCATTGCCGCTCTTGTGGAGAATTTATAACCCAGAGATTTGATTTTATCCAGTACGGATGCTGTTTCTGTTGCACCGCAGCGGTTGATGCACTTATTGATAACCTTACCGATTGCCTTCTTATCTACCAAGAAGCTGATTTCGTAATCGAATTTTGTTTCCTCGTTTGTTCTATCAACGTAGCCCAGATTCTGAGGAATTGCTTCATTAAAGATAATACGGCCAACGGTTGTCTGTACCATTCTTGTTTCGGGTACGCCGTCAAATTCCAGCGTTCTTCTTACTCGGATGATTTCCTGCAGGCTTACCTCGTGGTTATCGTATGCCAGTATTGCTTCCTTTTCATCCTTGAAGGGGCGAATCATCAGATCGCCTGCTTTTTTGATTACATTGCCTTCCGCATCCAGAATATCCTCTGTGTATCTCTGGTTCAGATCGTCTCTTTCCAGAGTCAGGTAATACATACCCAGAATCATATCCTGAGAGGGTACGGTTACAGGCGCACCATCGGAGGGCTTCAGCAGGTTATTGGGAGAAAGCAGCAGGAATCTGCATTCTGCCTGTGCTTCTACGCTCAGAGGAACGTGAACCGCCATCTGGTCACCGTCGAAGTCGGCATTGAATGCGGTACATACCAGAGGATGCAGCTTAATCGCACGGCCTTCTACCAGAACGGGTTCAAATGCCTGAATCCCCAGTCTGTGCAGTGTCGGCGCACGGTTCAGCATAACGGGATGCTCTCTGATAACCTCCTCCAGAATATCCCAAACCTCTGTCTGCAATCTTTCTACCATTCTCTTAGCGGATTTGATGTTGTGAGCCAGACCATCCTCTACCAGCTTCTTCATTACAAAGGGCTTAAACAGCTCGATTGCCATTTCCTTCGGCAGACCGCACTGATAGATTTTCAATTCGGGACCTACAACGATAACGGAACGGCCGGAGTAGTCAACACGTTTGCCCAGCAGGTTCTGACGGAAACGGCCCTGTTTCCCCTTCAGCATATCAGAAAGAGATTTCAGCGCACGGTTGCCGGGGCCCGTTACGGGACGACCGCGGCGACCATTATCAATCAGTGCGTCAACTGCTTCCTGCAGCATTCTCTTTTCGTTTCTTACAATAATATCGGGTGCGCCCAGATCCAGCAGTCTTTTCAGACGGTTGTTTCTGTTGATAACCCTTCTATACAGGTCATTCAGGTCACTTGTTGCGAAACGGCCGCCGTCCAACTGTACCATAGGACGAATTTCAGGCGGAATTACCGGAATCGCATCCAGAATCATCCATTCGGGCTTATTGCCGGAAAGACGGAAGCTTTCGATTACCTCCAGCTTCTTGATGATACGCACGCGCTTCTGCCCTGTGGTGTCCTGCAGCTGTGCCTTCAGCTCTACGGATTCCTTTTCCAGATCAATGTCCTGCAAAAGCTTCTTAATCGCTTCTGCGCCCATTGCCGCCTCAAAGGTATTGCCGTATTTATCATAAGCCTCTCTGTATTCTCTTTCTGTCAGAAGCTGTTTGTACTGCAATTCTGTATCCCCTGCATCCAGTACAATGTAGGATGCAAAGTACAGAACCTTTTCCAATGCTCTGGGGCTCATGGAAAGGATCAGACCCATTCTAGAGGGAATCCCCTTGAAATACCAGATATGGGAAACGGGAGCGGCCAGCTCAATATGGCCCATTCTCTCACGTCTTACCTTTGCTTTTGTTACCTCAACGCCGCAGCGGTCGCAGACAACGCCTTTGTAACGGATTCTTTTATATTTACCACAATGACATTCCCAGTCTTTTGTGGGCCCGAAAATTCTTTCGCAGAACAGACCGTCCTTTTCAGGTTTCAGTGTTCTATAGTTAATGGTTTCAGGTTTTTTGACTTCACCTCTGGACCATTCATGGATTTTTTCGGGAGATGCCAAACCAATCTTGATGGAATCAAACACGATTCCCTGATCTGTATTCTGTGTGCTCATGGGTTTGTTCTCCTTTCTTATTCTTCATCCTCGTAATCGAAATCGTCAGCGGAATCGCCGGAGTAATCATCAGAAAGCAGGTCGCTGTTGTCCGCCTCCACGCCGGTTTCATCGTCAAAGAGGAATTCTCTCATCAGCTCCTCCTCTGCTGTCATGCTACGAGGCTGACGGTATTCGTCCTCTTCATAGCCGTCGATGTTTACATTCAGATCATCCACATCTTCGATACATTCCTTAATTTCAACCTCTGTCTGATCCTCACGCAGCACGCGAATATCCAGTGCCAGAGACTGCAGCTCCTTCAGCAGTACCTTGAAGGATTCGGGAACGCCGGGTTCAGGGATATTTTCACCCTTTACGATTGCTTCGTATGTTTTTACACGACCAACGATATCGTCGGATTTTACTGTCAGAATTTCCTGCAAGGTATAGGCTGCGCCGTATGCCTCCAGTGCCCAAACCTCCATTTCACCGAAACGCTGACCGCCGAACTGCGCTTTACCGCCCAAGGGCTGCTGGGTAACCAGAGAGTAAGGGCCTGTGGAACGTGCATGAATCTTTTCGTCTACCAGATGGTGCAGCTTCAAGTAGTGCATGAAGCCAATGGTTACGCGGTTGTCGAAGGGCTCGCCGCTGCGGCCGTCTCTCAGCTGAACCTTACCGTCTCTGCCAAGTGCAACGCCCTTCCATTCTTCTCTGTGGTCTCTGTTTGCATACAGTTCATCATAAATGTCACCATTCAGCAGAGGCTTCCATTTTTCAGAGAATTCCTCCCAGCTTGTGTTGACATAATCGTTTGCCATTTCCAGTGTATCCATGATGTCGATTTCGTTTGCACCATCGAATACAGGTGTGCTGATTTTCCAGCCCAGTGCCTTTGCCGCCAGGGACAGGTGGGTTTCCAATACCTGCCCGATATTCATACGGGAAGGAATACCCAGAGGGTTCAGCACGATATCCAGAGGACGGCCGTTCGGCAGGAAGGGCATATCCTCTACAGGCAGTACACGGGAAACAACACCCTTGTTGCCGTGACGGCCCGCCATCTTGTCACCAACAGAGATTTTACGCTTCTGTGCAATATAAACACGAACCAGCTGGTTTACGCCGGGGCCTACATCATCGCCGTTTTCTCTTGTGAATACCTTTACGTCTACAATGATACCTGTTTCGCCGTGAGGTACACGCAGGGAGGTATCTCTAACCTCTCTTGCCTTTTCGCCGAAGATGGCACGCAGCAGTCTTTCCTCTGCTGTCAGCTCTGTTTCGCCCTTCGGTGTTACCTTACCAACCAGAATATCATTGGGGCGTACCTCAGCACCGATGCGGATAATACCTCTGTCATCCAGATCCTTCAGCGCATCCTCGCCCACGTTGGGAATGTCTCTTGTGATTTTTTCAGGCCCAAGCTTTGTATCTCTTGCGTCTGCTTCAAATTCACTGATATGAACGGAGGTATAAACGTCCTCCTGTACCAGCTTTTCGCTCAGCAGAACGGCATCCTCGTAGTTGTAGCCTTCCCATGTCATGAAGCCGATCAGAGGGTTCTTACCCAGTGCCAGTTCGCCCTTGCAGGTGGAAGCACCGTCTGCGATAATCTGGTCTGCCTCTACTCTCTGTCCCAGGTCTACAATAGGCTTCTGGTTCAGACAAGTGCTCTGGTTAGATCTCTGATATTTGATCAGCTTATATACATCTCTCTGGGAGTTATCATTTCTGATTACAATTTCATCTGCGGAAACTCTTTCTACAATGCCGGGGTTCTTCGCAATAATGCAGATACCGGAGTCCTTCGCAGTCTTATATTCCATACCTGTGCCGACAACAGGGGAATCTGTTACCAGCAGAGGTACTGCCTGACGCTGCATGTTAGAGCCCATCAGCGCACGGTTCGCGTCATCGTTTTCCAGGAAGGGAATCAATGCAGTCGCAACGGATACCATCTGCTTGGGCGAAACGTCCATCAGCTGTACCTGTTTTCTGTCTACCTCGATGATTTCCTCTTTGCGTCTACCGGAAACCTTCTTATGCACAAAATGTCCTTCCTCATCCAGAGGCTCATTCGCCTGTGCTACGTTGTAGATTTCTTCCTCGTCCGCAGTCACATAGATAAATTCATCTGTAACAACTGGTTCGTCGCCGCTCTGGTCAACCTTTCTGTAGGGTGCCTCAATAAAGCCATATTCATTGATGCGTGCGAAGGTTGCCAGTGTATTGATCAGACCAATGTTCGGGCCTTCTGGTGTCTCAATGGGGCACATTCTGCCGTAATGAGAATGGTGAACGTCACGCACCTCGAAGCCGGCTCTGTCTCTGGACAGACCGCCGGGGCCCAGTGCGGAAAGTCTTCTCTTGTGTGTCAGCTCGGACAGAGGGTTATTCTGGTCCATGAACTGAGACAGCTGAGAGCTGCCGAAGAATTCCTTAATTGCCGCTGTAACAGGGCGCACGTTAATCAGTGCCTGTGGTGTTACCACAGCCAGATCCTGTGTTGTCATTCTTTCGCGCACCACACGCTCCATTCTGGACAGACCGATGCGGAACTGGTTCTGCAGCAGCTCGCCAACGGAACGGATACGTCTGTTGCCCAGATGGTCGATATCGTCCACATTGCCATAGCCGTAATCCAGATGGATCACATAGTTAATGGATGCAAAAATATCCTCCAATGTAATATGCTTGGGCAGCAGCTCGTGGATGTTTTCCTTGATTGCCGCCTTCATTTCCTCTGCGGTTGCGTTTTCCTCCAGCAGCTTCGCCAGCATGGGATAGTAAACTCTTTCCTTGATGCCGAATTCCTCTGCCGTCAGCCCGAACTCCTCCAGATAGCCGTCAATCTTAACGGTCTGGTTGCTCAGGATTTTTACCTTCTTTTCTTCCGCCATGATATACAGATAGCCTGCACCGCTGTCCTGAATCCGGTCGCACAGCTCCAGTGTCAGAACTGCGCCCTCCTCTGCGATAACCTCGCCTGTCATGGGGTCAACCACGTTTTCTGCCAGAACTGCATCACGAATACGGTTTCTCAGTGCCAGCTTTTTGTTGAATTTATAACGCCCAACCTTCGCCAGGTCATATCTCTTGGGATCAAAGAGCATGCCGTTCAGCAGGGAAGCGGAGCTTTCTACTGTAGGGGGCTCACCGGGACGCAGCTTTTTGTAAATCTCAATCAGACCTTCTTCATAGGATTTTGCAACGTCCTTTTCCAGTGTTGCCAGAATCTTAGGCTCTTCGCCAAACAATTCAATGATTTCCGCGTCGGAGCCAACGCCCATCGCACGAATCAGAACAGATACAGGCACCTTTCTGGTTCTGTCAACTCTTACATAAAATACGTCGTTGGAATCTGTTTCATATTCCAGCCAAGCACCTCTGTTGGGGATGACTGTGGAGGAAAGCAGCTTCTTGCCGACCTTATCAAATTCAGATGCGTAATAGATACCGGGAGAACGAACCAGCTGGCTGACAATAACACGTTCCGCACCATTGATGATGAAGGTACCTGTTTCTGTCATCAGAGGAAAATCACCCATAAAGATTTCCTGTTCTTTCAATTCATCCAGTTCTCTATTGTAGAGTCTTGCCTTCACACGCAGGGAAGCGGCATAGGTCGCGTCTCTTTCTCTGCATTCTTCAATAGAGTATTTGGGTTCGGAATCCAAAGAAAAATCAATAAATTCCAGTATCAGATTGCCGCTGAAGTCTGTAATGGGGGAGATATCCTCAAATACTTCCTTCAGACCTTCGTCCAAAAACCACTGATAGCTGTTCTTCTGCACCTCAATCAGGTTCGGCATTTCCAGAACTTCGTTGATTTTGGAATAACTGATTCTGGTTGTGTCGCCCGAACGGAGCGCACGAATTCTGTTTTTTTCCATCTTGTCACCTCTCGTAATCTAAACTGCACCGACAAAATCGCCGCCGTGAAGCGGCGCAAAGAGACCGTTTCGTCTCTTCATTTCTTTTTTTACCCATAAAAACGGTTCGTCTGCATCCCTTTACACAAAAATTTAGAATTTCTCAAACAAAGCAAGACCTTTGCCTGCCCTTCCTTTGATCAGAAGTCATGACAAAAGCCTGTTTTATTCAAAAAATTCTATTCCTACCGTTGCAAAACTCACACCGAAGTGCGCCGTTTTTATATAATCTGAACAAAAACCACATCTCTTTCCGCATTTTACAGGGCATTTTGCCTGTAAAAGCTGCCAATTTCAAAACTTTCTGTTGAAATTTGTTTCCCCCTGTGCTATACTCAATAGCAACATGGGTTGATGTGCGTATCTGCTAATGTGGAAATTATTTTACCACGCTTAGCGCCGCCTGTCAAGCCTTTTTTTGTGCCTTTCCCCTTGGAATCAGGGGTTTTCCCCCTTCTCGCCCTCCCTTGGGGCATCCCCCTTTCGGGAAGAAATCCCCTCCCCTCTACAGGCAGTTTTCCCTCTCGTTTTCCCTCTTTTCAGTGATGTTTGACACTTGATTTTCTGTCGAAATTCCAATTTCACTAAAATAAACATGACTTTCTCCAGAAATTTCATAAGATATTTTTTGTTTTTCCATTTCAAATTTTTGCATTTTTGTGAATTATTTTTGCACTTTTTTCAGTACAATCAAACCTTCCTTTACTTCTCCCCCTTTTCCTGTTAAACTGAATGATATGATTTTCTACAGAAAGAAGGAGATTTCTTGAAACAGAATTACCAACTCGTGCTGGAGAAAACCCTCAAGGCTCTACAGGCAGAGGACAAACGCCCATCTCTGCTGCTGCATAGCTGCTGCGGACCCTGCTCCTCCTATGTCATGGAATATCTGGCACAGTATTTTGATATCACCATCTTCTATTATAATCCCAACATTTCCCCTGCGGCGGAATTTCAGTTTCGCGCAGAGGAACAGCAACGGCTGATTCGGGAAATGGATCTCGGCGTGTCCTTCCTCCTCGGAAAATATGAGCCGGAGCGCTTCTTTTCCTTGGCAAAGGGACACGAAGCGGAACCGGAGGGCGGCGAACGCTGCTTCAAGTGCTATCGTCTGCGTCTGGAGGAAGCGGCAAGAGCTGCTAAGGCAGGCGGCTTTTCTTACTTTACCACCACCCTTTCCATCAGTCCCCACAAAAACGCGCAGGTCTTAAATGAATTGGGAAAGGAAATTTCCGATGCCTTCGGCGTTCCCTATCTTTATTCCGATTTCAAAAAGAAAAACGGCTATCGTCGCTCCTGCGAATTATCCACAGAATATCATCTTTATCGACAGGATTACTGCGGCTGTCCCTTCTCCAAAGCAGAGGCAGAGGAACGCAAACGCCGCGCACAAGCCTGAGCCACGCATACAAAAGAAAGGAAGTCTTGAAATGTCACAAAAAAATAAAGGGGTCTGCTGTATCCTGCTTTCCTCCTTCTCCTTCGCGCTGATGAATTTATTCGTCCACCTTTCCGGAGATTTGCCCTCTATCCAGAAAAGCTTTTTCCGTAATTTCGTTGCAATGCTTTTCGCCCTGTTTATCCTCCTGAAGGAACGCCCCACAATCAGGCTGGATGGAGCTTCCAAGAAATATCTTTTCCTCCGCTCCTTCTGCGGTACCGTCGGCATCCTGTGCAATTTCTACGCGGTCGATCATCTCGTTCTCGCGGATGCGTCCATGCTGAATAAGATGTCTCCGTTTTTCGCCATCCTTTTCGGCATCCTTATCTTAAAGGAAAGAATCAACCTCTTTCAGGGGCTTTGCGTGGTTGCCGCTTTTATCGGTACGCTGTTCGTCATCAAGCCTACCCCCTCCAATCTGGCATGCTTCCCTGCATTGATTGGTCTGCTTGGCGGCTTGGGTGCCGGCATTGCCTATACCTGTGTACGCGCCTTGGGCACGAAGGGTGTAAAAGGGTCGTTCATCGTGTTCTTTTTCTCCGCATTTTCCTGCGTTGTCACCCTGCCCTATCTCATTTTCCGCTATCACCCCATGACGTTGCAGCAGCTCGGCATTCTCCTGCTTGCAGGACTTGCGGCGGCAGGCGGTCAGTTCACCATCACCGCAGCCTATACCTACGCCCCCGCCAGAGAAATTTCCGTCTATGACTATAGCCAGATTATCTTTTCGGCAATTCTCGGCTATTTCATCTTCGGTCAGGTTTCCGATGTTCTCAGCTGGATTGGCTACATCATCATCACCTCGACAGCCGTTGCCATGTTCCTGCGCAACAATAGAGCGCATCATCTCGAACAGGCTCAAACAAAAAGGGTAATATAATCAAATAAAAGGAGATTTTTATGCTATTGGAATCTGTTTTTGAAACACTCAGAAGAATCGAAAATGAACGCCTGCAGCTCCCGATTTTCTACGAAAGCCCTATAGCCCTGCGCTTTGAAACAGGTGATCCCTCTCTGGATATTTTTCTGGATAAAACGCACCTCAATCCGAAGTATCTGCGGAGTGCCTTCTGGCGCGTTTCCTTTTTATATGAAAAAATCGCGCCGTTTGATACGCTCCTTTGGGTACTGTATCGCACGCCGGATTTGGAAACAGATGTCACTGCCATCATCGACCGCTTCTGTACGCTGACGCATCTGCCCTCCCCTGCGGAGGTCTATCAGCAGGAGGTCACAACCTCGGATGAGGAACCCATGACGCGCATTTTCCTTCTTTGGGATATGAAGCAAACGCCTCCCCTCATTGCCCCCTTGCTGAAAGGCATTTTGTCTGCCGATTTCAAGGGCTTTCGGGAGCTGTCCTCTGCCGTTTTCTTTTTCGATACCGAAAGACACCTCCTCTTTCATCCCTATGATGATCGGGGTGCAGATGTCGTTGCGGAAAAAGCAGAAACCATCCGCTTTCTGTATGAGGACTGCAAAAACTGGCTTTTAGAATACGATTTACAGCGCATGCAGAAAATTTTCGAGAACTAAAAAAGACCCTTTTAGTGGGTGGTCTTAGGGATTTTTAATCCTTGAAAAATTCGGCATAGTCGTTTTTATAGCGGCTATGCCGTTTTTTCGTCTGTGGCTGCATCGGGCAATGTGAACTCACCGATGCAGTTGTAAATGATTTTGATGCGCTGAACCCTGTGTCCATCGACCTTTTCAGCCTTGTACACATACACCTTTTCCACGAACTCACGGATGATCTCCGCTGTCAGTGCCGGGATTTCAGTATACTTCCGTACCAAGGCGAGGAAGTGGTCTGCGTTGAGTGCCGTTTCCTTTTCCGCAGAAATGGCTGTCCGCAGTTCTGCCACCCTCTGCTCAAGGGTATGCTGTTCGGCTTCGTAGTTGGCGGTCATCTTGGCAAAACGCTCATCGCTGATTTTGTCCTCAAGGTTGTCCTCGTAGAGCCTTTGAATGATTTCGTCCAATTTTCGGATGCGCTGTGTGGCTTGCTCCAATTCACGCTTATTATCCCGCAGGCTCCTGTCCAAAGCCACCTTGGTCTTTTTTGTGACCATCTCCAAGAATTCAGTTTCGTGGTCTTTGGCAAAAGCGGTAACCCGGCGGATATCGTCAAGCAGAGCCTCCTCGATGACCACATTGCGGATTTGGTGGGAACTGCATCCACCCTTGATTTTGCGGTAGGTGGCGCATACGAAATATTCCTTGCTGTGTTCCCATCCACGGCCACGGACTTGGTACAGCTTCGCACCGCAGTCAGCGCAGAACAGCATACCGGAAAGGACGGGCATTTCACCCATTGGTGTGACCCTGCGCCGCCCATCACGGATTTTCTGCACGATTTCAAACACCGCTTCATCCACAATGGCTTCATGGGTATTCTTGAAAATGCGCCACTCGGAAGGGTCGTTGTGCATCTGCTTTTTGTTCTTGTAGGACTTGCGGTAGGTCTTGAAATTGACCGTGTGACCGATATACTCCATCCGGGAAAGAATATGCGTGACCGTGGTATCCCGCCATAGGTGCGGGTCATCGTAGAACTGCCGTGCCGGAGGATTCATTCCCATCCGTTTTGCATGGGCAGTGGGGTTTTCGATTTTGCGCTCGGTGAGGATATTGGCAATTTGCGTAGGCCCATATCCGTCCATGCACAGCTTGAAAATCTCACGAACTACCTCGGCGGCAGCTTCATCCACTATCCAATGGTGCTTATCGTCCGGGTCTTTGGTGTAGCCGTATGGCGGCTTGGTACACAGCGGTTTGCCGGATTCGCCCTTTGCCTTGAACACCGCACGAATTTTCTTACTGGTGTCCTTGGCATAAAATTCGTTGAAAATGTTGATAAACGGAGTAAAATCACTGTCCTGCTGATTGGCACTGTCCACGCCGTTGTTGATGGCAATAAAGCGTACATCTGCGCCGGGAAAAGCGACCTCGGTATAGAAACCTACCTTGAGGTAATCTCTTCCCAGTCTGCTCATATCCTTTACGATGACCGTGCCGACCTTGCCTTCGTCTACAAGGACCATAAGGCGCTGCCAATCCGGTCTTTCGAAGGTAGTCCCACTGTAGCCATCGTCAACGAAAAACATCGTGTTCCCGAAGCCATTTTCATCAGCGAACTTCTGGAGGATAGCCTTTTGATTCAAAATAGAATTGCTATCCCCTTGAAGTTCATCGTCACGGGACAAACGGCAGTACAGAGCCGTGATTTTATCCGTCGCAATAGTTGAAGAGTATCTGTTATTCATATTGTCCTCCTTTCCGACACTCTTCGGACGGTACTACATATTCCCGTACTATTGCGAAGAAGTCAAGCTATATCGGTGGTCTTTTTTGATAATAAAGTGTGTACTGCTATGCTGCACGGGGAGTGTGTTCACAGCGTTCAGCATTGTCCAGTATCAAGCGTTTGATTTTATTGTAGGCGGTCTCCTTGGCATCGGTGCTGACAGCACTCTCGATGATGCAGAGGGTATCGCCTATATGCATTTCCCGCACACTGACGGTCTTGCATTCATCCTGTTCCTTCATAGCGCCTCCTTTCCGACCCGGTAGGGCGGGTCAAATCTCTGGATGTATATAAGCGGACAACGGGCATGGGGTCGCGTGTGCAAATTCGCATAAGTTTTGAGGGGAATAGCCCCTGCAGGATGCTGCCCACAGGGGCCTCCCGGAAATTATGCGGTCATCTGCATGACCTTGATGGCTTCGGGACGGATGAGCTTGCCATCCAGAGATTCGTATGCCAGATAACCCACACAGTCCACCATTGCAAACTGCTCGGTAAGAGTACGGACACTGACGGGACGGCGGGACACGATCCAGTAGTAGGACATATCGCCGAATGCGATAGGCTTGCTGCCGGATTCAGCATTAGGCATAAACTCGGAAATACAGACCTTCTTGCCCAGAATGGTGTCGTTGGACTGATTCCAAATAGGCTGTCCGGCATCGTCCTTGAGGGTGCGTAGAGCCAGAGCGGTCTCATCGTTCATAATCCAGATGCCGTTTTTGCGGTACTCCGGTTTCACGGAGAAGAACAGCTTGACCACATCATCGTAGGTCAGCGCAGAGGTGGTCACGCCGACCTCTGCGCCGCCGTTCTCCGCCAGAATGCCGGTGGGCATATTCTCACCGGTACCGTTGATGAAGCCGTTATCCTCGGCTCTGCCGAAGTTCTTTGCCAGACGCTTGATCAAATAATCCTCTACCTTGAAGTAGGGGTCACGGATGAGAGCATCCTCCAACTTGAGGAACACAGCCAGCTTGTGGCTACCCAGAGCAATATCGCTGAAATCGGCCATGCCGTCCGTGATGTGGATCGTGCCGCCCTCCGGCACCCAGACCGCCACATCATCACCCTTTACGGTCTTGATGTTGTAGGTGTGGTCATAGACCTGGATATCGGTGGCAAGACTGCGGAACAGACCTTCCTGCTTGATGGCAGCCATGTACTTTTCCTGCCCCTTGGGCGAGAGAGTGAATGCGCCGGTGGCGGTATCAATGCCCTTCACAAGATGCTCCTTGTGGCCCTGCTTGCCACGAATGGCATTCCAGAAGTGGTTCTCATAATCGTTGCCCTCGATGTGGGGCAGCATTTCAGTATAAGTTTTCATTGCGTTTTCCTCCTTAATTGTTGTTAGGCTTGATGGACAGACCGGCCAGATTGCAATAGTCGGCGAGATCGGCACAGTCCATGTCGAACTCAAGGCGCACATCATCACGGCGGATGCAGGGTGCCTTGCTGATGGTCAGAGGGATATTGTCCTGTGCGTAGACAGTGACCTTGTCATGCTTCTTGAGCTGCTTCTCGAAATAATCCTTGGTGATGTTCATAGAAAAAACCTCCATAATGTTTGAATTGGGTATATTACCCCTTTGAATACGCGAATTTGTGCGTGAGCCCCCACGCCCGTTGTCCGGGTGAAAAGCCACAGAGATGATGACCGCCCCTCCGGGCATGAGGTACGTACGGGTGGCATCAGCCGATGTTGATGACAGGCTTCAAGCAGAGATGGTGCTTATTGTAGAAAGCCATCAGTTCATCGTAGGTCTTGAACATAAAGCTGTGATGACCGCCGTTCACGATCAGATTGTGGTGCTTCGCAAAGGTGACGGGAGTGCCGTCTGCCTTGTAGAGCGTGATGGAATCATGCTTGCAGAAGTGTTCCTGCAGGAACGCCTTGGTGATTTTTGTAGCCATAAATTTTCCTCCTTATTTCTTGGCGCAGGCGCTGCATACATACAGGCCACGCTTGGTTTCGTTGATTGCTCCGCTGATACGCTTCAGCGCCGTCCCGCAGCGAGGACAGCGGATATTAAAGGTATCTGTGGAACTATGAGCGTTTTGGGTGTAGAGCCGGAAGTGGTGAGGGATCATCTCTTCAAGCCACATCTTGCTCTGTGCTTGGACTGCGGCACTGTTGGGTGCGGGGATCATTGCCACTTTCTCCGTACCCTCGGTATCGCAGTCAATGAGTGGGTAATACTTGATATCCGTCATGGGTCACACCGCCTGTCCGTCTGCGTCAAAGAATCGACCCTTGCAGTATGCCAATGCCTCTGCCTTTGTTCCGAAGAATACGGTGGAGAAACCATTCTGCACCTTCCAGAAATCCATCTTCTTGTGACGGGACACCGCCACGGGCATACCACGCGTGTTCTGGAAGATGATGTGGCAGTCATAGTCACGCTCGGAAAAATCCTTGGGACTGAAATTTTTGATACCCGGCTCAATGCCGTAGAAGAATTTGTGTCGTATTTTTCTGCTCCTTTCGTTGGTTTTGGGTGTATGGGTCACAGGGTGCTACGCAATCATAGGCACCGCCTCCTTTCCGCTTGGGGCAATGTGGCAAGTAATTATGGTTGTTTTCAAGATTTGTTTTCCTATAGAGAAAACCTATAATCATCTGCCACATTGCCCCAAGCCGTGTGGTTGTGTCAGCGGCGGTGGGTCGAACTCGGAAATGAGCCGATAGCCGATGATCATCGTGGTTTTCTCGCCGCCGTGTTTGGGGCGTTTGCGGACTACTTGGGCGAAAGCCTGCAGTCCCTGTTTGAAGTTCTTCATACCCTCCGGGTAGCTGCCGTTCTCTTGGCACCATCCCTTATACCGGGCATAGACCGTGGAGGTCAGTTCCTCGGCTGCATCGTCCGCCACAAGGTTGTCCTCAAAGAACAGAGCCATCTTGTCGCTGTCATGCTGATAGCGGTCTGTGGCATCCTTCACGGATGTGGGAAGGTACAGTCCCTCCGTCTGCAACAAGCGGTATCCATCCAACAGCCAGTTGAGGATGGCGCTCTGGACACCTTCCTCCGCAAAACGGCGCTTGAGGGTAGTGTCACGGGACTGCTCATCAAAATGCCTGTCAAACGGGATAATGATGATGCGGTCACTGGAGAACAGAGTCATATCGTTGATGACCGGCAGGAAGTTGGTGTTCACATAGATCTTGAACTGAGGCTGAAAGTCAAAGCTGTTCTCATGGAGGAACCGGGCATTGAGGGTATCGTTGCCGGTCATTGCCTTGACCTTGGCGGCATCCAGCACCATTCCTTTTCCCGGCTCCGGGATGTTTACGAAGCGGACACCGGCAAGCCGAGCCACATCCTCACTCGGCTGTGAGCCATTGGTGTAGCTTTTCATAGCGATGGTCTCCGGGCGGGAGGCACAGCCGTAGTCACCAAGCACCTTCAGTACGCTCTCGCAGAGTGTTCCCTTGCCGTTGCGTGTGGTCACGCCGTAGAGAATGGTCATACACTCATGCCGGGTGTCTCCGGTAAGGCCATAGCCGAGGATCTTCTGCAGGAACTTTGCCCGTTCAGCATCACCGCTCATGATCTCATCGATATAGGTGGCAAAACGCTCCGAGTAGGCTGTTGGGTCATACACCACGGGACTGATTTTAGTGAGAAGGTCGGCGCTACGGTGTTCCGTGAATTCTCCGGTATCGATATGCAGAGTGCCGTTCTTGCAATTGAAGATGTAAATATCCGCATCGAAACTGCCATACGGGATGGGATGATATACCTGTGCATCCTTGAGGATGTTGACCCTGTTGGAGTGACTCTGCCATCGGCTGGCGTATTTCATATAGGACTTGCGCTTGTCCTCATCCCGTATCTCCAGAGCGAAGGTGTACATGAGGTCTGCCAGTTCCATGCAGTATTTCATGGCTCGGAGATTGCCGGTGTCCGGCTGCCAGATGCCCCCCTCGTAGTGAAACCACATCTTCCGTTCCGGCACATAACGCAGTCTGTCTTTGTAGAAGTCTGCGAAGATGTGACCGGCGCCGATGTCGTTCCACGGGTATTTGGAGGAATCCATAGGGTCAAGTTCCTTCAGCTGATCCACACCAAAGTCATCGGCAGCAGAGCGCGGGATGATGGGTTTGTAGTAGTCAGTCAAGCGGAACACTGCCTTTTCGATGGAGATATTGCCGTAAGTATCAGCACCACGGAGGGAATCCCACTTCTCACGCATCAAGCCGGACTGCCGGAACAGCCTGTCCATCTGTGCCTTGTCACCGCTGCACCAGAATGCCAGCGTAGCCACGAGGGCGGCATCCGCTTCGCTCTGGCTCTTGTATCCGTTGATGTCCCCATCCCACAGCCTGCGGAACTTTTCTCCGTTCTTGGCGGCAGAGGCTTTTGCGATGACCTTATCATCACTGAGGTAGCTTACGCCGGGAACAGCCACAGCAGGAGTAGGCGGTGTAGGACGGCGCATATATGTGTCGAGCAGCCAGACGAGAGATTCTGCCGTTTCCACCACATCATTCTCCGTGAGGGCATTGCCGGTTATCGTGAGGAATCGGTTGGTGTGACCGGGGATGTAGACCTCGATATCACCTTTCTTGATGTAATAGGTCTGGGTATCGTAGATGAAACCGTCCGGCAGCAGACAGAAGATGCGGATACCCGTGCCGGAGGGACTGACCTCGGTGTAGGTTGAACCGAAACAGTCTACGATTTCCTGCGCCCAAGGGAGCAGCTTGCCATCCTCCATGCAGTGGTCCAGGTCGATGCCCACGATCCTGCCGCAGACACGGATGCCGATGCCGTCATAGCCTGTTGCGGATGCCGCAGTCTCAAAGGCTGTGAAGGTGGCAGGGATTTTTACATTGGCTCTGCGTGTGGTACCGGGTGTATACGGCACCTTGGTTTTGTCACCGCCCCGCATTTCGTACTGCCAACAGCAGAACTGGCCGTTGTCCTTGAGAAACTGCGGTATTTTTTCTAATTGAACTTGCACTGTGTGTGCCTCCTTTCGATTTTGTGTGTTGCCCCTTACAGTTGGCACTTGGTCAGCAAGGAGCCGTTCTGACGAAGGTTGAGAAAATTTCTTCTTACACTCCCTAATGGAAACGAGAAGTGCATTTTGGCGAAAAATTCGAAAACTTTTTTGAGAAATTTTCTGTTCCCACTACCCACTGGAGGTCAAATCTCGGTTTGGCCGAAAGCTTTTGAAAGTTTCTTTCTTCACTTCCCACCGGACATGGGAAGTGCGTTTGGTCCCTAACTCTTGAAAATTTCTTCCCTCTACTCCTCTTTGGAGATGAGTGGTGCGTTTTGACGAACTTTCTGCAAAACTTTTTCCCCACTTCCCCCTGCGGATGAGGAAGCCGATTTTTCAAAGAAATTCATATTTTTATATGAAATTTCTGCCGCCCTCGTTTACATGGGAGAAATGTCAACCCCCACTATCCACTGGAGGTGAAATTGCGGCTTGAACAGAGAATCCAAAAATTTCTTTTCCTCTGCCTATAAGCGGAAAATCCATCCGAATCGAACCCCCTTTCGCTCAAAAATGAGCAGAAGTTTATTCTGTCCTCCCACTTATCCACTGCGGATGAACGAGCCGTTTTGGCGGAGAAAATGTGAAATTTCACAACTTTTCTCTTCTCACTTCACTACCGAGGAAATAAAAGTCGTTTTGGCGAAAAAATCGAAAACTTTTTCAAATTTTCCTTTCATAGATCCATCCGGACAGGAATGGGCATATTGGCCGAAAACTTTTGAAAAATATGTTTCTCACTACTTAGCCACGGCGGAGGGCATTTTTTGCCGAGGTAAAAGAAAAAAGAGCAAAAAAAATAAGCCCTCCCGCAGAAAAAATCTGTGAGAAGGCTGCTCGGTATTGAAAAGTTCACATTTACGTGATATAATATTATTCAAAGTGATTAGAAACACGCACGGAGGTGTGATATGGCTGTTAGTTATAAAAGACTGTTCCATCTGCTGATCGAGAGGGACATGACTACCACTCAGCTTCAGCAGCAAGCCGGATTTTCATCCAATATCGTTCCACGGATGAAACGGAATGGATATGTATCACTGGATACGATTGAAAGTATCTGCCGATCCTTGAACTGCGGCGTAGATGATATTCTGGAATTTGTGCCGGATAACATAGTAACCGAATGCAGCAAATCCGTAATTCTCCAAGCGAAAGAAGAGGATAAAGGAGTATGACCCAGTTGAGTTTGTTTTCCATGCAGGACAATGAAAAAAACTTCAGTGTAGTCTGTGATAGTTTAGGCGTTGAAAATAGTACACCTGCATGGCCAGATAAGTTTGGAAATGCTATTAGAAAATGGATATTAGATAATGGTATTACACCAATACGGACGCTTAGCCTGTTTTCTGGTGCTGGTGGTTTAGATATAGGTTTTTCGGATATAGGTTTCGATATTGTGGCTTCTGTAGAGATTGAAGAAAAATTCTGCGAAACTTTAGAAATGAACACCGGTACAGGAAAGCGCTTTGAAAATTCCCATGTCAATTGCATTGATATTAGAGAGTTTTCCAGCAAAGATTTGGGAGAAATTGACTTTATTATTGGTGGTCCTCCATGTCAAACTTTCAGTGCTGCTGGTAGACGAGCTAATGGCGTTCTTGGAACTACAGACGCAAGAGGTGTATTGTTCCGTGAGTATGTCCGTTTGTTGGAAGAACTTTCACCAAAAGGTTTTTTGTTCGAAAATGTGTATGGAATAATTGGCGCTCAAGGCGGCGAGGCATGGAAGGAAATTTTAGAAGCCTTTTCCGCAGTGGGCTATAAACTATACTATAGAATTGTTGATGCCGCCGATTATGGTGTTCCACAGCACAGAGAAAGATTGTTGATTGTTGGATTAAAGGAAGGCATTTTTAAGTTCCCTCGTCCCACACACGGTCCGGATTCCGTGGATGACGCAGTGTTTTATAATGCGGAAACAGCACTCGAGGGGGTAGTTTCAAACGAATCTGATCAATCCAACAAACTGGGGGGAAGATTTGCACCATTGCTTGATGCTATTCCACCGGGACTTAATTACAGCTTTTATACCGAAGAGATGGGGCATCCTAATCCCATTTTTGCATGGCGCTCAAAATTTTCTGATTTCTTATATAAAGCGGATCCGAATACTCCGGTTCGGACTATAAAAGCTTCAGGTGGAGCATATACAGGCCCCTTGCATTGGGAAAATAGATTTTTTAATTACGAGGAATACAAGCGTTTACAAACTTTTCCAGATGATTATCAAATCAGTGGGAAAAAGCAAATAGCAGTAAAGCAGATTGGCAATTCTGTGCCGCCTCAACTGGCGAGAATGATGGCAATAGCTATCAGAATACAGGTTTTTGGAACAGTTTTTCCGTTTGAATTATCATTCCTCGAAGATTATGAGGAATTGTCATTTAGAAAGCGCAAACGGGAACTTACCAATGTGTACAGAAAAAAAGCTGAAATGGCACTTAGGGCAATAGAATCCAAGGTGGAAGGATTGCCTAAATCGCATGATTACTATTGTTCTATCAGCCCAAACTTTAAGTTTACTACCACGGAGCCATCAATGTCTGATTACAGGGTGTCTGTCGATTGGAAAGATGATCTACACATTACTGTTAGAGATACGGATGGAAACTGCCAAAATGAAGTTATAACAGTGCAAATTACTCCACGGAATAAGGTGTGGTCACTGGGAGTACAAAAGGTTGTATTATCGGTGTGTACTCCATTAAATTTGGCATATACAGTTGCATGGAAAGCCTTTGAACGAGAATTGATTGATAATGCTATTAAAGCGGATCTAATTCAGCTTAATGGTTATTATCAGTATACACCCAAACTGGTGTGTAACTGTACAGTTGCTCCCGAAGTGCCAAACGCTGCAGCTATTAAAAGTGTTCTTGAGGAGAATGCAGTTCCGGCAATAATGACCACTGAACAGCTTGCCGAAAAGTGGGAAACAACTGTCAATGATGTGTTGGGTATCGCTGAATATTTAAGAGGCCTCGGATATGAGATTCGTAACCACTATACCAATCCACAGATTGAACACGGAAATTGGCTTATTCCGTACGCCTTCCCTACGCTTACCCCATTGAGCGTCCAACTGTGGAAAAAATTGAAATAAGGAGAAATAAATCATGCCTAATGATAGATCAGAAAAACATTTAGATGTCTATGAGGATCGTTATGAATTACATCAGGGGGAGGAAACCACCGTATTTTACCAAGGGTTTCAAAATAAAGAAACTCAGCGTCGCTATGCTCATATAAATCACACGTTAGCTTCTGGATACCTTGATAGAAAGTTTGCTGCTGTTTCTGATGTTGATTTTTCCGAATTAAGCGAGACAAATCAAACATTGCTCAGAAATATGGTAAATGGTATTACCAGTGAGGTGGGACGCGCACTTGTCGGTTTGACCTTTCTGCAACTTACTATCAAAAGCATAGCACCGGAACAAAGTATTCGGCTGCATAAGGGAACAACTCGAAGAGGTTCTTTCTCTTGGGTAGAAGGTATTTCGATGAGAACAATCGATTCTACATACAACACACCGTTCCTTAGAGAACATGGCCTGCTGAATCTTAATAAATTTGGGTTGTTCATGACACGAAGCCTCGCAGAAAACTACCCATATTCGAGTTTATATAAAGCCGAAATGCGTGGTCCTTTCGATGATTGGATTTTAATAGTAGATGCGATTGAAAATGAGTCTATGCCTGCAGAACTCGGTTTGAGTTATATGATGGCATTACTACAGAATCGTTCTGATAGCTTTCAAAAAGCGGCACAAAAAGCCTGTGATCTTGTAAGCACCCAGCAGGGTAAGGCATTTGCTGAAATCAAAGATTTGATTGCAAATTTTGTAAATACAACAGATTACTCCGCACGAGCTTTCGAAGTAGCCATGCACGCTTTTTATCAAGCAATGCAGAAACTAAACTACTTGGGTGCTGCAAGGGTTGTGCCTATGTCGCAAATGCGGTCTGCCAACAAAAAGCACGGAAATATTGGCGACATTGAATTAACAGAAGACGGTGTTATTGTAGAAGCATGGGATGCCAAATACGGAAAACCTTATTTGAGAGATGAACTTGAGGAGCTTCGTGACAAATTACTTCTACATCCAGAGGTCAATATTGCTGGATTTGTTGTGGATTCCGCTGTCGACATGAGAAGGGATATTATTGACCGAAAAAATGAATTGCAGTCTGAAACTGGGACAGAAATACTGTTGCTCTCATTTGATGAATGGGTAAATTACGAACTTGACAATCTGAACCAGGGACAGAAGGACGAAATCGCCTATAATTGGTTAGTGGCTTTGGTGGAATCCTTTGCACAGCGCAGATTGGATTTAGCACCCATTGATGAACCTTGTGACGCCTGGATTAATGACTTAATAGAAATACTCAGTAACTGAAGGAACTCAAAATGATAAAAGCAATTTCATTATTCTCTGGTGCTGGCGGAATGGATGTAGGATTCAAGAATGCGGGGGTTGATGTTGTTCTTGCAAATGAGATTGATTTAAATGCCGCAAACACATTTGTTGCCAACCATCCAGATACAAAAATGATTGTCGGAGATATCAATGATAATCTGCATAATTTCTGGGATTATACAGACATTGATTTGGTATTCGGGGGCCCCCCATGCCAAGGATTTTCTGTTATAGGAAAAATGGATCCCAACGATGAACGCAGTCAATTGATATGGTCTTTTCTAAAAGTTGTGGAAATTGTTAGACCCAAGGCGTTTGTAATGGAAAATGTTAAATCATTAGCGACCATTAACAAATGGAAAGGTGTCCGAGAGGAGTATATTAAGCGTGCTAAGGAATTGGGATATGGATGTGTTCCATTTGTAATTAACGCTGCCGAGTATGGAACTCCACAAAAAAGAGAACGTGTGTTTTTCATTGGTATCAAGGACGATACAGATTTTGAAGAAGCAATATGGAATCAAATTTTTTCGCAACGCCGGAAAGCACCAACAGTCAGACAACTGTTCAGTGATTTAGGTCCGGCAGGAACCGACAGAAATCCTCAGACGTGTAACGCCAAAATTACATTTGCCGTTAAACCAGTTATGAGGCGTATCCCATATGATTGCTTGATGTTTAACGGAATCGGATGTCCCATCGATCCCGATGGATATTCGAGGACGATTACTGCATCTATGGGTGGTAATATGATGCTAATTGTTGACGACGTATTCTTGCATGATCCAACTGCGGACAATTGGATCCAAGGGTATTATGATAAATTAGTGAGTCATGAAATTATCCCAGAGTTCAAAGAGGCACCACCGCGATTGAGACGACTAACCATTAATGAAGCCCGCAGACTTCAGACATTTCCAGATGATTATATTTTCTGCGGTTCAAAAACCAGTGTATATAAGCAAATTGGAAATGCCGTTCCCTGCGAAATGGCGAAAACAGTTGCAACTGCAGTGGTAAAATACATTACTGTTGATTAAAGTTCTTATTTCAATTGAAAGGGGATACTATGCAAACAGGGTTAAATATATATTTTTCTGATTTTTTCGGTGTTGATGAAGATATTATCGAATCATATGGGGCGGTGAACATTTCGTTAATCAACGATATGCCTTTGTTCGTGGACCCCTTTTTGTTGTTTAATAGTGAAAAAGAAGAGTATCAAAGAATACATAATAACATCATCCAGTATTTACTTTTTTTACAGGAACAAGCCGAAAAATATCCCACTCCGCCCCTGGGAATGCTTACCACGTGGTATCTCTTTTCTGAAGTAAAACAAACTTGGCTCGGTTTCAGTCTAGAAGGTAATTCTGGTAGAGGTTTGGGCAAGAATTTCGCAATAAATTTACACCGCGGTTTACAGTCGATTTTCAAAGGCTTTGGAAAAGAGACAATAACCAAAAGTTCTCATTTGGAAAAGCTGTGTTTAATAAGCCCTTTGGTCGGACGGGATAAAATCAGTGATTTTACCACGAATTTTACAAAGAAATACCTTTTGGAGTATACCGCTGCTTTTGCTGCAACATATTTGGAGGCAGAACAGTGTAAAAAATTTGTGGTCCCCAAAGTAGAGTTTAGCTTTGAGACACATACGTGGAAGTCTTGTGAATATATTCTCCCATGCTTTGGCAATGATTATGTGCTTCTTACTCCGAGAGATATGCTCACTCGAGATGATACATTTATCAACAGAACGGATATGATTGGCAATTTAAAAAATATTGCTCCTTCTGTTGAAGATGCTGCTTTGCGCTTCGCGCTAAATCAATATTTAACTGATGTTTTACCTCGCAAAAAGAAGGAAATGAGTAAAACGGAAAAAGAGAAAGCGGCCACATCGTTGATTGCGGAGCATCCAGAAATCATCGACCATTACATTAAATACAAAGAAGATAACGAAGAGCAGGCAACTTCCATAAGTAAGCAAGTCGTTCAAGAAGTGAAGCAGTTGTTCAACTGCCAACTGCAGGAATTGGCTTCTCTGTTATACACGCGAACAGGTTTTTATGCCTCTGCTGGAAACTCCCATGACGAAGCATATGCCCGTGTTATGTTCTTAAAATCCGTTATAGAGGATATGGATGGATATCGCATCTTCTATATCAACGGTAAACCTATAAGACGGGAAAATGATTTGCAGATTATGTACCGCCTTGTATGGTATGCTACGGAATTCGATGTCAATCGAGAAGTCAATAACGGTCGGGGTCCTGTTGATTTTAAGGTTTCTAAAGGGTCAAGGGATGCTACACTGGTGGAATTCAAGCTGGCATCAAATACAAAACTGAAAAAGAACCTTTCAAACCAGGTAGAAATCTATAAGGCCGCAAATTGTACTGACAGGGCAATAAAAGTAATTCTCTATTTCACGGAAGATGAGTGCATCAAGGTTAATGGCATCTTAAATGATTTAGGATTGCAGGGATGCCCAGATATCGTATTAATCGATGCTACAGATAATAAGCCGTCCGCTTCGAATGTCGGATAACGCAGTAGCGCACACAACAGACCCACCGTCAGTTGTGTGCGCTCGTTTATTTTAAAGTTTGATTTCGTTCACAGCTTGTTATCTGGACTTATCACACCTTCTATGGCATAGTGTCTCGCTGCAAGGAGGTGTGATATGGGCAACATACTTGAGGAGTTCTGGTATGGGAATATAAATCCCCAGGAGCAGAGCAAGGAAAGCAGCCGGGCAATCAAAGACCTGCTTAAATTGATGGGCAGAAATCGTGATCGGCTACATGATTCCATGACAGCGGAGCAACGGGAGACGCTCGAAAAGTACGATGACTGCGTCAACGAAATGTACGGTTTGATCGAACTGGAGATATTCTCCTATGCTTTCCGGCTCGGAGGTAGGCTTATGCTTGCCACGCTGATGGACAACGGTGAGGATGTCTAAGACAGAAAAAGACCACACTCAAGGTTTTTCCCTTTGGTGTGGTCTTTACTCGTTGTGCCGTCCGAAAGAAAGTCGGTTAAAAATCATTTTTGTGCCAATCCCTAACCGCAACTCCCTTTCGGGTCTTTTTTTATTTCTCCGCCATTTCAATTAAGTCCTTCAGCTTATAGCTTACCGTTTCATTCCCGTAATTCACATTGACGGTATATTCGTCCGTATCAAATTCGGATTCATCGCCAAGCACAACCGCCGTCACGCTGTCGCCTTCCTCAAACATTACTGCGACATTTGTCGTTCCGCTCTCGTTGTCAATCGTCACGCTGTTCTCGTTCGGCACCTCCACAACCGCAAGACCGCCATCAATCAGCTGCATCTCCATGCGTTCCCCACTGCCAACCGTCAGCGCGCGCAGATTCATCCCCCAGCGAAACCGATTCGGTTCGTTCTGCTCCGCGTCCCCGGGCGAAGCCCAAGCCTTCCGCAAATCAATCGAAGCCATGGTCTGATCGTACATCGAAGCACTATGCACCAGCACCCCGTCCTTCACCTCGAAATTCAGATAAAGCATATCTCCATCCAGTGTCGGTTCCATCGTAATCTCGTTGGGATTGATGGCAAAGCCCCTCGCAAACGCCTTGTATCCAAAGCCGCCCACGCCAATGCAAATCACAACCGCCATGGCAACTGCCCTTCTCATTCTGCGGTTAAACTTCCGGAACGGATTGATTTTCCGCCCTTCCTTTTCCTCCTTCGCCTGCACCTCCTCCTGCATTTGCTCCAAAATTTCCTTGCAGGGCGCACATTCCGCAACGTGTGCCGTAATCTCCCGATTGCTTTCCTCGCTCGTCAAGCCGTCCACATAGCTAGGCAATAAATCTCTGATAATTTCACATTTCATCTCTGCCAACCTCCTTCATAATCCTTTGCTTTGCACGATAAAAGGTCACTCTCGCCCAGTTTTCATTCCTTCCGCAGATTTCCCCAATCTCCTTAAAGGAAAATCCTCCCGTAATGCGCAAGAGAAAAACCTCTTTCCCACTTTCCTCTAGGATATGCACTGCCTTCATCACTTCCATCGTCTGTTCTTTCCTGCAATAATCATTTTCCAAGCCATCCCCCGTTCCGTTTTCCTGCAACGGTTCGGTTTTCTTTCTCCTTCGCCGATCCAATTCTTGATACCAGATATGCTTCGCAATTTGGCAAAGCCATGTGGAAACCTTGCAGTTTCCATCAAATTTCCCCGAAGAACGAATTGCCCGATAAAAGGTTTCCTGCGTCAATTCCTCTGCAAGGTCTGCATTGCCGCAAAGGCTCATCAAATATTTAAATACAAACATTCCATATTCTTCAAAATCCTTTTCGGGCTGAAACATTTTTTCTCCTCCTCTCTTGTGGATTCGCTTATATATCCGTTTGCAGCAGATTTCGTTACACACTTTTCCAGATTTTTTTAAAATAAAAAGAACCTCAGCCACCTTGATACATGATGCAAGCTGAGATTCCTGAGATTCTTTTTATTCCAAAAACAGGAAAAGGGACGGATCTCTCCGTCCCTTCCGAGTATTTTGCTTATCGTCTTTGTGTAATCGAACGCAAATTTTTCAAATTAGGTTAAATTATACCAGACCCTGAGCCATCATTGCAGCTGCAACTTTCTTGAAGCCTGCGATGTTAGCACCAGCAACCAGGTTGTAGCCCAGACCAGCGCCTTCTGCTGCTTCTACAGAAATCTTGTGGATGTTCTTCATGATACCAACCAGTTTAGCGTCAACTTCTGCGCCATCCCAGCTATATCTCATGGAGTTCTGAGCCATTTCCAGAGCGGAAACTGCTACACCACCAGCGTTAACTGCTTTAGAAGGAGCAACGATCATGCCGGGTTCTGCCATAGCACGAGCCAGACCTTCGTTTGTTGTAGGCATGTTAGCTACTTCGATGTAGTACTTTGTGCCGTTAGCGATGATCTGTTCGATTTCGGGAACGTCCAGTTCGTTCTGGTAAGCTGCGGGCATGCAGATATCTACTTTCTGGCCCCAAGGTTTCTGTTTAGGGAAGAATTCGCAACCAAACTTGTCAGCGTAGTCCTGCGCACGGTTTCTGCCGGAGCTTCTCATTTCCAGCATGTAGTTGAATTTTTCTTCTGTTGTGATACCTTCGGGATCGTAGCAGTAGCCGTCGGGACCGGACAGAGTAACAACTTTACCACCCAGCTGAGCAACCTTCATAGCAATACCCCATGCTACGTTACCGAAACCGGACATAGCAACTGTCTTGCCTTCGAATGTGTCGCCGCAGTGTGTCAGAACTTCGTTTACATAGTATGTAGCGCCGTAGCCTGTTGCTTCGGGTCTGAACAGGGAACCGCCGTATTCCAGACCTTTACCTGTCAGTACGCCATTTTCCCAGCAGCCTTTGATTCTCTTGTACTGGCCATACAGGAAGCCGATTTCTCTGCCGCCTACGCCGATGTCACCAGCGGGAACGTCAACGTCGGGACCGATGTGTCTGTAAAGTTCTGTCATGAATGCCTGGCAGAATCTCATGATTTCCATATCGGATTTGCCGTTAGGGTCGAAGTCGGAACCACCCTTGCCGCCGCCGATAGGCAGACCTGTCAGGGAGTTTTTGAAGATCTGTTCAAAGCCCAGGAATTTAACAACGCCGGAGTATACGTTGGGAGCGAAACGCAGACCGCCCTTGTAAGGCCCGATTGCAGAGCTGAACTGTACTCTGAAACCTCTGTTTACGTTTACCTTACCAGCATCGTCTACCCATGTAACTCTGAAAGAAACCTGTCTTTCAGGCTCTACCAGTCTTTCCAGCAGACCCATTTTTTCATATTCGGGGTGCAGTTCTACTTCTTTTTCGATAGAAGCGAAAACTTCTTCTACTGTCTGGATGAATTCAGGTTCATGTGCGTCACGTCTTTTAACCTGTTCGATTACGCGTTCAATATAAGCGTTCATAACTCTTTGACCTCCTATTGTTTATACAATAACAATTAGTATTTTTCCGCACGGTTAAAATGCGGTTCTGCCCCATGCGGTTAGGGCAAAATGAAGAGAAAGCTCCGAGGAAAACTGCTGCTTTTGTGTAGCATAACAAATCCTCTTGCCTCTTTCCGAAAATATTATAACACATATTTTAAACTTGTGTAGTATTTTTTTCAATTTTTGGGATAATTTTTACACAAATTTTGACCCAAAAAATTATGCAAAAAAACGTTTCTTTTATTTTTCCGTCATATATTCCAACGAATTTCCATTATTTCACCTTTCTTTTCAGCAGTTCGCACCGATTTCACAAAAAACTGCATTTTCATCCATACAACCCCGGCTTTTTGTCATGCTCCGCCCCATAAGAAATTGTTATTTATCTGTCACGATTGTACTTTATTTCAGTCATAGCAGCCCTTCTCTAAAAGAAAAACACCTGCCTTTCAACAGGTGTTTGATGGTATCCGTAAAGTTAATGCTCGTGTCGAAATCCTGATTTCGCCTTAAGATTCCGTTTTCTTTCTGAACAGTCCGCCGATGTCAAATCCGTGTTTTTCCTTCTGCTCCTCATCGCCGCCTTCAGAAATAAATTCGATATAACGGCCCGTGCCGATGGCAACGCAGCTAACCGCATCCTCCGCAACCATCGCGTGGATGCCCGTTCTGCTCTGAATCAGCTTATCCAGACCATACAGCAGGCTGCCGCCGCCCGTCATAACAATCCCTCTTTCGTAGATATCCGCCGCCAGCTCAGGGGGTGTTTTCTCCAGAACGCCATGCACCGCCTCCGCGATTGCCGCAACGGATTCCTGCAATGCCTCCAGCATTTCGTCCGAGGTTACGGTAAAATTCTTCGGCAGTCCCGTAATCAGGTTCCTGCCGCGCACATCCATGCTTACCGGAATGGTACGCTCAAATGCCGTACCGATTTTAATTTTCAGATCCTCCGCCGTTCTTTCGCCAATCAGCACATTGTGCTTCTTTCTGATGTAGCGAATGATGGCATCGTCAAAATTATCCCCCGCAATCTTCAGGGAGTAGCTGACTACCGTTCCCCCAAGGGAAATCACCGCAATATCCGTTGTGCCGCCGCCGATGTCTACCACCATACTGCCGCACGCACGGGAAATATCAATCCCCGAACCAATCGCCGCCGCAATCGGCTCTTCAATAATATGCACCCTCCTTGCGCCTGCCTGTCGGGTTGCATCCTCAACGGCTCTTTTTTCCACCTCTGTTACGCTGCTTGGTACGCAAACCGCAATGGTCGGCTTCACGAAGGAACGCTTGCCCATCGCCTTTTCAATAAAATACTGCAGCATTTTTTCCGTTACCTCATAATTGGAAATAACGCCTTCACGCAAAGGACGAATCGCAACGATATTGCCGGGAGTTCTCCCCAGCATACGTCTCGCTTCCTCACCCACAGCTAAAATCGTATTGGTGTCTTTATCGATGGCAACCACAGAGGGTTCCCGAATCACGATGCCCTGCCCCTTAATATATACCAGAACAGTGGCAGTACCCAGGTCAATGCCGATATTCTCGCCAAAACTCATAAAATTAAACATACCGCCGCTCCTTTGTTCTTTCCGTCAAAAATTTTTTCTATGTCTTTTCAGTATACTGGAATCTTGCGCTCTTGAAAAGCCCCGTTTATAGAAAAAACAACATTTTTCTTCTATATGAATCGGAATCTGCGTTATTTTTTCTTATTTCAGCTGTTCTTCCATCACCTGCAGACCCTTTTGCAGCTGCGTATCCTGCTCTGCGGGGATCTCTGTCAGCGGTGTGCCGCTGTATGCTTCGGGCAGCTCCACCTTTTCATCCGGTTCAATGCCAACCCCATGGATGGAGGTTCCGTTCGGCGTATAGTATTTCTGTACCGTCACATTCAGACCGGAGCCGTCCGGCAAAACAAACAGCCGCTGCACCAGGCCCTTGCCGAAGGTCTGGTTGCCCACCAGTGTGCCGCGCCCCGTATCCTTCACCGCGCCTGCGAAAATCTCCGACGCACTGGCGCTGTTTTCATTCACCAGCACTACCAGCGGAATATCCAGATATTTCTCATCACATTTCAAATCATTTCTGTTTTGCTTTTTGTCCAGAGTATAAACCATCGTGCCCTCCGGCAGCAGCTCATCCCCGATTTCATATACAGAACGCACCAGACCACCCGGGTTATCCCGCAAATCCAGAATCAGCCCCTTCATGCCGTCCTTCTGCAGTGCCGTCAGTGCCTCCTTGAATTGGCTGTAGGTGTTTTCCTTAAAACCGCTGATGGAAATATACCCGATTTTGTTCTCCATCATACGGGAGGAAACGCTTTCCACCTCAACCGTTGCACGTTCCATGGTAAATTCCTTCTCCTCATCGCCGCGCTGCACCCGAATCGTAACCGCAGTGCCCTTCTCGCCGTGAATCTTTGCCGCAACATCCGAAAGCAGCTTTCCCTTCATATCCTCGCCATCCACGCCGATAATCACGTCGCCCGCCTGCAGGCCTGCCGTTTCCGCCGGCTGTCCCGGCATCACGCTGCTGATGACAACCTCACCGTCCTGCGTAGTGTAAATCTCAATCCCCACGCCGTCAAAGTTCCCGTTGGTGTTGGTAAGATATTGCCGCAGGTTTTCCTTCGGCATATAATATGTATACTTATCTCCCACGCCGGCAAGCATCCCTGCAAAAAGCGTATCCTCCAGCTTGCCTTGGTCTATGTCCTCCACATAATATTTATCCAGATAGCTCTGTATCATATCCACCTTTGCATCCTTGCTCATGCTGATTTCAAAGGGAAGGAGATGCCATGGAATTGCGCGGCAGATGGGCTTCCATGCCAGATTCAGCACCACAACCAACGCCAGTGCCACACCAAAGCCCTTCCAAAAGTCTTTTCTTTTCATTGTATCACCTCTTTTTCAATCTTGCTTTATCCTATGTTTCCCCAAAGGGAATTATCCTATAAGAAAGGGGAAGTATTCTCCAAAACACTTCCCCTCTTTTTTCATTGTTATTTTGTTTTTCCGACTGCTTATACCCGCAGATGCTTACGAATCGAGGATACGCTGCCGATAACCCCCAGTGCCACACCAAAAATGATGCCGAAGGGGAACAGGAATCCAAATACATCCCCCGTCAGACGGAACTGGATAAATTTAATCACAGGCAGATAATCGAAAATCGCACTCGTCACCTTCGTATAAATCGGAAGCCCCAGCACCAGCGGCACCAACGCACCGATGATACCGATGATAATGCCTTCCACAATGAAGGGCCACCGGATAAACCAGTCTGTCGCCCCAACATATTTCATGATGTTGATTTCCACCCGTCGGTTCATCACAGAAATACGAATGGTGTTAATGATAATCATAATGGAAATCACACCCAGCAGCAGCATAACCAGTATGCTCCCGACATTAAACACACGGCTCGCCTTCAGCAATACCTCTGTCTCTGTCTGCCCATGCCGAATGTTGTCAATCCCGTCAATTTTTTCCAATGCAGTCAGCACTGCATCCTGATTTTCAATGTTGTCCAGAGAAATCGAAAAGGAATGGGACAAAGGATTGTTCTCCCCATCCAGACCCACAAAGATATCCTCGTCCGCGCCCCAGTCCTTTTTCAGCTCCACCAGAGCATCCGAAGGGGAAATATATTCCACACTCTGCACATGGTCTATCTTTGCAATTTCATCTTTCATATTTTCAATCTGTTCCCCGCTCAGGTCTCCCTTCAGGAAAACGGAAATGCCAATGGAATCCTCCATCTGCCCCAGCATATACCGCAGATTGCTCCCTACGCAGTAGGAAAAGGATAAAATAGAGATGCAGGCTGCAACAGCGACAATGGAAGCCATGGTCATTAGCATATTCATCTTCAGTCCGCTGAGACCCTCTCTTATAAAATATCTAATCGTACTAGGCTTCATCGCTATAACCACCTTTTTCAATATCTCTTATAATGTGACCCTTATGCAGCGTAACCACGCGCTTCTGCATCGCATCTACAATATCTCTCGCATGGGTTGCCATAACGATGGTTGTCCCGCGCTTGTTGATGTCATCCAGCAGCTTCATAATGCCGTATGCTGTTTCGGGGTCAAGGTTCCCTGTCGGCTCGTCGCAGATTAAGATAGGAGGATTATTCGCAATGGCTCTTGCCAGTGCCGTTCTCTGCTGCTCCCCACCGGAAAGCTGATTGGGATAGCTTCTGCCCTTCTGTCCCAGCCCAACCAGAGAAAGCACGGCAGGCACGTTTCTGCGGATAATGCGTCCGGGTGCCTCGATCACACGCATCGCAAACGCCACATTTTCATATACCGTTTTATTGGGAAGCAGACGGAAGTCCTGAAATACAACCCCCAGATTACGCCGCAGATAAGGGATCTGCCTTCTGTTCAGTTCATTTGTTTTTACTTTATTGATGATAATATCCCCTTCGGTCGGGTCAAGCTCCTTCAAAAGCAGCTTCATCAGCGTGGATTTCCCCGAACCGCTCGAACCAACGATGAATACAAATTCACCCTTGTTGATGTGCAGGTTGATGTTTTCCACACCCGTAGAACCGTTGGGATATACCTTTGTTACGTTATTCATGTGAATCATAACGTATCTCCCTCTTTCTGAAAAAGTTTTATTCTAAAAAACGACGGATGTTCCCATATTTCGTCTTTACACATTTTAAGATTATACCATAAATAAAATAAGCGAACAAGTAGCAGAGCCTTGGTAAACCTTTCGATTTTATTAAAATCCTCTTAATTTTTCCGTTTTCCACAAAAAAGAGGGAGCAAAGATGCCCCCTCAGTTTTTCAGTTTTGCTTAATATGCCATTTTATCCATGTAAATCATGTATTTGCTTACCATCAGCGTAATCTTGAAGATAATCGCATCATCAAAATTCCGCAGATCCAAGCCGGTCATCTTCTGCAGCTTATCCAGTCTGTATACCAGTGTATTTCTGTGGATATACAGCTGACGGCTTGTTTCGGATACGTTCAGGTTGTTTTCAAAAAATTTATTTACCGTTGCCAGTGTTTCATCATCGAAATCATCCATCGTCAGCCCATGCAGAACCTCCTTGATGAACATCCGGCACAGCGGCAGAGGCAGCTGATAAATCAAGCGGCCGATGCCCAGCTTTTCATAGTTCACGATATATTTATCCGTCTCGAAGATTTTGCCAACCTCCAGCGCCATCTTCGCTTCCTTATAGGAACGGGAAACATCCTTCAAATCGCTTACAATCGTACCGCTGGAAATATAAACACGGCTGTTTGTTTCCGCATTCAGTGTTTCCTCGATGGTCTTTGCAATGCGGTCGATTTCGTCCGCGGTTTCCTTCTCGCGCAGCTCCTTCACCAGAATAATGCTGTGCTCATCCACCGCCGTTACAAAATCCTTTGTTTTTGCAGGGAAAATGCTCCGTACAATTTCCACCACATTCATTTCCTTATCAATATTCGTTTCAATTAAATACACGATACGATGTACGTTATTTTCAATATGCAGCTTTTTCGCGCGGCTGTAAATATCCACCAGCAGCAGGTTATCCAGCAGCAGATTCTTGATAAAGTTGTCCTTATCATATCTTTCTTTATACGCAACCAGAAGGCTCTGAATCTGGAATGCGGCAATCTTGCCGATCTGATAGCCGGATTCGTCCTCCCCCTTCACCTGAATCACATACTCAGGCACGCCGTTGTCATAAATCTTAAAATACTGATAGCCCAGAATTAACTGACTTTCCGCAGGGGAACTGATAAAATTCTCCACCGCATCAATCTGACGGCCGATCATATTTTCCTCTGTGGTGGCAATCACCTTGCCTTCCTTTTCCACAACGCTCAGTTCTTTTCTCGTGATACTTTTCAGTCCGTCGATGGTACTCTGCAAAATCTGATTTGAAATCATCGCTTTCACCTCAATACTTTTCTCTGCATCTGAAATGCAGCTATTCTGTTTTTGCTTCTCTGTATAAATTGCCTAAAAACCTCTCTGCGAAGAGGTATCAAATTCGCCTATGCTCATTTTATAACAAAATGACAAAAAAAGAAAGAGGAAAGTATAAAAAAACAGTAAAAATCTCTTTCAGCTTGATTTTTACATAAAAATAGGGCCTGTTTTTTATTAAAACTGACCCTTGCTTTTCCGAATACTACGGTAAAACCTCATTTTTTCGTTCTCTTTACGCTGTCATTTTTTACTTATCCCCGACCACGTTTCTCAAAACTTCCCGAATATCCGTCAAACGAAAAAGGGCATTTCGGTCGATATTCATAATAATCCTTTTTCCGAAATGCACTTCTTTCTTTGAAAAAACACAAAAGAATGTTTCCCGTCCTTCACCGGTGTACTTTTCCGTTGTCGGAACTGCCGTTTTCCCCTGCACAATTCCGACAAAAGTCCTGCCGCATTCTCCTCTTTTTTGTCCAAAATGATTCGCGCCGCATGGGGCGCTTTCGCTTAACGTCCCCTTGTGCTGAGAACCGTCAGCGCAAATTTCGGCAGACGCATCATGCGCCGCCATCTCGTCGGCTGTGTAATCAGGCGGTGGAACCATTCCAGTCCCAGTCTGCGGAAAATCTTCGGTGCCCGCTTCACATTGCCTGCCATCACGTCAAAGCTGCCGCCAACGCCAATGGCTACCTTCGCTCCAACCAGACGGATGTTGTCATAAATCCATTTTTCCTGCTTGGGCGCACCCAGTCCTACCAGCAGTATGGACGGAGCCTTCTTTTTTATGTCCTGAATGATTTTCTTTTCCTCTTTTTCGTCGAAGTAGCCGTTATGCACGCCCACAATCTTCAGTCCGGGGTATTTCTTCATCATTTTTCTTGCCGCCGTTGCCGCAACTCCGGGCGCGCCGCCAAAGAAATAGAAGGTTTCCTCGCCCGCCGCAAGGTCTGCCATCAGGTTCTGCGTCAGGTCATAGCCTGCCACACGCTCCTGCAAGCGAATCTCGCTGTATTTGGATGCCCATACAACACCGATTCCGTCCGGCACAACCAGATCCGCCTCCCGCAGAATACTCATCAGCTCTGCGTCCTTTCTTGCCTCCATCACAATTTCCGGGTTAGGGGTACAGATGAAATGCTGCCCTTTTTCCTTGAGCAGTCCTTCTGCCCGTGCTACAGCCTCGTCCATCGTCACAACATCGAAGGGTACTCCTAATACGTGTGTTTTCCTGTTCATACTGCGCTCCCCCCTTATTTTTTTCTGCGCTCCAGCAGTTTTTCCAAATATCTTTCGTTCTTGTGTGCCATTTTTTCCAGTTCCTTTTCCTTCTGTGCAAGCTTCGCCACATAGCTTTCCTTGTTTTGGATCACATCCTCCACCAGAGCCAGTGTTTTCTCCTTGTCAAATTCCTTCAGCTTGCCGCCGCTGGGCATATCCAGCTTCTCCAGATAATATTCGATCTTCGGGTCATAAATAAAGCCAATCAGCGGCACTCTCTGTCTTGCCGCAAAAATCAGCGTATGCAGACGCATGCTCAGAATGAAATCCGCCTGAGAAATAATCCCCATTACCTCATAGGGAGAGTAGCTGCTCTTTAAAATATAAGCGTTCTGCTTCATTTTTTTGCGTACCTTTTCGCTCACCGTCACGTCATGCGGCATCTGCATGCTCAAAAATACGATGTTCCGCTGATATTTTTCCACAATGGTATCACATAATTCCGCAAATTGCCCGATGAATTTGTCCATATCCTTCCAGTTGCGGACCGAAACCACAACCATCGGCTTATCTGTCGGAATCCCTTCTTCTCTGAGGATTGCCTGTGTTGCCTCCTCGCTCACACCGTCCATTGTAAATACAGGGTCAGCCGTCACAAAGCATTTCTTCGGGTTTACCCCCATAGAAAGCAGCTCCTCGTAGGAATTTTCCTCACGCAGGGTAATTAAATCCGCCTTATTCACCACCTGCTTCACCAGTCTGCGGTTGCGCTTGCCGGAAACAGGCCCGATGCCGTTTGCGTAAAGCATCACCTTTTTGCGCATCAGCTTTGCCGCCGCCGTAATCGAAAGGTAATACATCAGAGAACGGGTAGAGGTGCTGTCCTGCAATAAAGAGCCGCCGCCCGAAAGCAGCACATCACACCTGTGAATCGCACGGAACACATCCATAAATCCAAAGCGATATACCGCCTCAATCCCGTATTTCTCCTTTGTTTCCTTCGGCTTGTTGGAAAGCACGGTAATATGGTAATTTTCGCCCATCTCCTGAATATTCTTGTGCATGGAAAGCATGATTGCCTCATCGCCTGTATTGTTAAAGCCGTAATAGCCGCTCATCACCACGTTGTACTGCTTTTCATGGCTTTCCTTCCATGCCGCATTATATGCACACACGCAGTCGCCCGCCATCTTCGTTACGGAATAATATTTGAAGATAACCTCTCTGCCGTATGCGCCCATTTTCTGCCGCTGTTCCTCCGTCAGGTCATTGAATGCATGCACCACATCCCGATACAGCAGATTTTCGTTGGAAAGCTCGCATCCGCGACAGCAGAAGTTGTTTTCCTGCGCCAGCTCCAGCTTATCCTCCCCGAACAGCCCGATGTAGCCTTCATTCCCCGCAACGATCACAGGCTTTTCTGCCGCCATCGCCTCCAGAGCCGCGCGGCTTACGCCAACAAAAACATCTGCCACCGCTACCAGCTCATTGATATCCGTTCTGCCGCCCGTCATGGTGATGCACTCTCTGCCAATCTGCGCGTTTGTTTTTCTAGATTCCTCCAGTAATTCCTCAAACACATCTCCGCCGCCGACAATCAGCATCCGCAGTCCGGGGATTGCCTGCGCCAGCTTCGGTGCAATCGCAATCAGCTGTCTTGCCACCAGTGCGCGGCTTTCATCCATGCGGCTGACATAAACCAGTGTCGGCTCCTCCGCTTTCAGTCCGAATTCCTTCCGCACCTTCGTGCCGTCCGTCTCAGGAGAAAATTTTTCGGTATCAATCCCGTTGATGGTCACAAAAATATCCTCATACCGCACCTTATAATTTTCCATCAGATACTCGCGAATATCGTCGCTGACCGCAATCACCTTCTGCCCCCAGTTGGAGATGTATTTCAGCCCCATCCCCGTATAAAATACCCAATGCGCGGAGGTCACAAAGGTAAAGCTGTTTTTCATTCTTTCCTTTAGAAGTCCGCAGACAAAGCTTGGAATTCTCGCATGCGAATGAACAATATCTACCTTTTCCTTTTTGATAATTTTTTTCAAAATGAAATAGGAGCGCGCCATTTTCAGCACATTTCTCTGGTTCAGCGGCACATGGTAATGGCGAATCCCTGCCTCTGCCAGCTCCTTTTCATAAACGCCGCCGTTGGAGGCAACAATAATATCATAGCCCTGCTTTTTCAGCTCCTTGGAAAGCTCCACCACATGGGTTTCCGCCCCACCGATTTCCAGCCCCATCAGAGCCATCAGAATTTTATACTTTTTCATGTCTTAACCCCCACTCATTCGCTGATGCTTGTGATTTTCATTACGGGTTTCGCATATTTTGTCGCTACATTCATTTCGGAATTTGCCTTCATTTCCACAACGCCGTCCACAAAATAGCCCTCGTCCTTCTCCACCACAGGGCCGTCAATCGTCAGCGTCACGCTGTAATAATCGGGAAATTCCACAGGCTGAATCGTGCCGTCATTCAGCAGTACATTTTTCAGAAACGGCTCGTGCTTCACTGCTGTAATCGTCCCTAAGCAGATGCCTGTTTTCTCGTCATAAATTTTATCCCCTTCATGCAGTGCATTGACCGTAGCCATCCGCACCTCGTCAATCAGCGCCGTATAGGTTCTCTGCTCCTCGGAGGCATCCACCCCTGCGGATTCCTTCTGATTCACCACGCCGAATTTGAACACCGCCACCGCGCAGAGCGCAACCACAACTACGATAATGAGGATATCCACAATGTTCGGTTTTCTCTTTGCCATATCACTCACCATCCCTTACTTCTACAACAATGCCCTTAAAGGCATAGCCCTTGCCCTTGACATTCAGCTCCATCCCAACCTTTACGGTTGTTCCTTCCACGGTAATGTCCTTTTCCGTTTCCGTTCCGTTTCCTTCAATCGTCACATAAATATTGCTGTAGCCGTCCACAGGCACCTTTTCATATTTCCCCGTAGTGCGGTTGAACATCGTTTCCGTAAACGGCTCTGTTTTCACATCCTTCACCGTACCCAGATAGGTCGAGGTGGAGCTTTCATAGGCATTGCCGCCCACAACGGGGAAATTCGCCGTTTCCGCAACCACTTCTTCCCCCATCACCACATAGGAATAGGTCTTTGTATCCGCGCCGCTCTCTGCCGCGCCTCTGCCGCCCAAAAGCATCCTTCCGCCGACAATGCCGACAATTATCACAATCAGAATCAGCAAAATATCCACGATATTAAAAATACCGAATAATTTGTTTCTTTTCATTTTCCTGCCTCCAGATAGAGTTTTTCGATTTTTCTTGTCATCTGCTCTGCCAAAAAGGTTGCCTCGGCATCCTTCTTTGCCTGTGCGCCAAAGGCGCTTCGCTTCGCGTCATCCGCAAGCAGCTCGTCCAGTCTCTCTGCCAGTGCGTCGCTGTCCCCGACAGGAATCAGAAAGCCATTTTCGCCATGACGAATCACCTCTGCCACGCCGCCGCTGTCCGTCCCGACCGCCGGAATCCCTGCAATCATGCTTTCCAGAATAGAAAGGCACAATGCCTCCGCCCTCGATGTAATCACCGCAATATCAAGCGCCGCCTCTATTTTTTCCACATCCTGCAAAAAGCCTGTAAACGTCACATGTTCACGAATGCCAAGCGCCGCCGCCTTCTGTTCCAGCTGCTTGCGCAGACTGCCGTCCCCGACGATATAAAACCGCACATCCTGCCGCTTGTCCAGAAGCCTTTTCGCGCCAAGCAAAAAGGTTTCATGATCCTTCACTTCCTCCAGACGCGCGACCATGCCGACCGCCTTCTCCCCTGCCTTGCCGCCAAAGGAGGAAAGCAGTGCCGCCTTTTCCTCTGCGCTCGGAATGGGAATCCGCTCAATGCCGTTATAAACCACCGCAATTTCCTGTGGCTTTGTGCCGCCTGCAATCATGCTTCTGCGCACCGCCTTGCTGACCGCGATAATTTTATCGCTGAACACCGCATTGATTTCTCTGCGGAGAATCTTCTTTGCCAGTCCGCCCGGCGCGCCCTCCATGCAGTGCTTTGTATTGAAGATATATGGCACTCTCGCCCGTCTTGCCGCCATGCGCGCCGTCATGCTCGCATGCGTATGCACAATATCCGGCTTTTCCGCGCGGAAAATTTTCGCCAACGCCTTGAATGCCTTCCTGTCGAAGGATTTGTCCTCCATCTCCTCCATCGCAAGCACAGGCACATCCAATGCCTGCACCGCCGCCACCAGAAGGCTGTCATGCGGCAGAACCACCTTCACCGCAAATTTTTCTCTGTTATGATATTTCAGATAATACAATAGCCAACGCCCTGCGCCGCCAATATTTCTGTCTGTCAGAACATGGAGGATTTTCATTCTTTTTTCCGTCATTTCATTTCCTCCGTTTCTCTTTCGCCCTTCTTTTCTGCCACACGCACCGTTGCCATCCCGATGCCAATGAAGCACCAGAAGAACAGCACAATGCGGTAATCAAACCAGAGGTGATCCGTCAGCCCCTGCAATAAAAGCCCTGCAAAGCCGCCGAAGATTGCCCCCAGCAGAAAGCGGAACCGCTTCGGTGCCGTCCGCATACCGCTGTAAAGCCTCTGGAAGAAGAACAAAAGCAGCAGTACCAGTACAGCAAAGCCGACAATCCCCAGTTCGATGAATTCCTGTAAGAACAGATTATGCGCGTGGTACGCATTCGCCGCCTCAAAGGAGAACAGCGGATAAATCTGATTAAATGCACCGATTCCGATGCCCGTCACCCAATAATGACGAATGATATCCAACGCCGCCGTATAAATCGACACACGGTACAGCGAGGAGGAGTCACTCATCGTAACGGAGCTTGCAATTCTCGCCCACAGACCTGCCGGCAGAATAAACGGCATCAGCAAAAGCAGCACCACCCCAAGGGGAATCAGCCGCTTTTCGGAAAGCAACACGAAAAGTCCTGCCGAGAACATCAGACCAAGCATTGCCCCACGAGAGCCCGTTGCCACAAGGCCCAGACAAATCACACCGAAGCAGCCTGTATAATATAATCTGCCGCACCAGTTTTTCATCTTCCAGATCATCCCTGCCGCCAGAGAACCGACCAGAATCAGGTATTCCCCCAGAACATTCGGGTTGCTGAAGGTTGCATACGCGCGCGTGGTGATGTCAAAGCTTTCCTCATCCACCCATGCGGCATCCATTTCCACCCCAATGATATATTGATATACCGCGTAAAGCGCAATCAGCGCCCCTACAGTAATCAGTACCCAAAGCACAAAATTCAGCTTTTCTTCTGTATCAATGGCATCCTTTGCCACAAAGAATACCGCCATCAGAATCAGGAACAGGCTCATTGCCAGCAGTGCCGAAGGGAAGGCATAGCTTGTCACCCCTGCATAAAGGATACAAACCCCGAAGCAGCCCAGAAGCACGCTCACCATGCTCGTCCGCTGCATCCGGATTCTTCCCAGAAAAAGCTGAATGAAATACAGCACAAAGGTTCCCAGAACCAGAACCGCCAGAAGCATCGTCGGCAGAACGGGAATCGCCGCCACAATCCCTGCCAAACAGAAAATCAGGAAATTCTGATTAAATACGCGCAGGAAAAAGCTTTCGCCCATTGCCGCCGCAAGGCCGTTGCTTTCTCTGCGCACCGCCATGCCGCTCCAATGCACCAGATTATGCCAGAACCGCGGCAAAATCCCCTGCCTTGTATTGAGCCTTCTATCCCAGTTTGCACGCAAAAAGTCAAGAATCGCGCTGTTTTCAAACGCATTTTTGAATCCCCTGCAAATTGCCGCATAAATGCTGTACGCAATGCTGTTCATCCAGACAGAGCGCAGCAGCGTGCAGATTGCCGCAAGTAGGCGGAAACAAAAGCTGTCTTCAATTATCGCAGAAATTTTTTCTGTCATCGTATACGTTCTCCGTTTTTTCCTCTTACGGGGTGCGCCTTGCGCCGTTTCCCCGTCTCCTCTGTGCCGCAGCCTTTTCAGCATACCGAACACAAACTCACCTTCCTCAATTTTCAGAAGCCTTGCAAAAAGCATGTAGGCTGTCACGCCAACGCCGCCGCAGATGCAAAGCAGCAGAATCTGCCCAAGCACGCGTCCGCCCAATCTCGGCAGCAGCAGCCATTTGCACCCAAGCACCGGCACAAGCATCCCTGCCGCCGCCAGAAGCATCCGCCCAATCTGGAGCACAAAGCCCTTATCCAGAATATCGGGATACTGCTTCACCGCCGGAATCAGAAGCACTGCTGCCGCCGCTGTGGAGGAAACCGCCGCAGATAATGCCAGACCGCCAATCCCCATCGGCTTCAGCAAAAGCCAACACAAAACCGCATTGATAACGATAGAAACCAATCCCGAATAAAACGGGGTTTTCCCGTCCTGATTCGCGTAAAAGGCGCGGCTCAGAATATTCTGCACGCCGTAGCCAACCATGCCCAATGCAAAGAAGAACAGCGCCGCCGCCGTCAGCTGTGTTGCCGTTTCGTCAAAGGCCCCTCTCTGGTAAATCAGCGAAACCACAGGCTGTGCCAGAGCCATCAGTCCCACCGTCATGGGAATCAGCAGGAAAATCATCGATTTCAGCGTCCCTCTGACCGCCAGTCCGAATTCCTTTTTATCCTCTGTCATACGAGAAAATTTCGGAAACACCATATTTGCAATCGCAAGCACGAAAACGCCCACGATAATCGTATACAGGTTATTTGCATATTCCAGCGCAGAAACGCCCAGCTCCCCGTTCACCGCACTGCCGCCCGAAAGCTGCGAAGCAAAGCGCGTATTTACCATAAAGTTAATCGGCTGAATCCATGTGCTGACCATAACCGGCAGCATCAGTTTGCCGATTTTTCTCAAGCCCTCATCCTTAAAATGAAAATCCGGGTGATAATGATAACCCTTTTTCCAAAGGGACGGAATCTGGATTACCGCCTGCATCGCCCAGCCAATCAGAAACGCCACCGTCAGCCCCAGAATCCCGAATTTCTCGTTAAAGAAAATATAATACAGAATCAATACGCCGTTGGAAACCACGCTCAGTGCCGCAGGCACATTAAATTCCTCCAACGACTGCAAAATCCCCACAAAGGAAAAGGCAACCGCCGTAAAGAGCATCGTCGGGAAAAGCATCCGCAGAAGCCCCACGCAAAGCGTCACCGTTTCCACATCATAGCCGGGCGCAATCAGAAGCGTCAGCGGCTTCGCAAACGCCATCCCCAGAAGCATCATCAAAAGCGTAACGGTCGAAATCATCGTAATAAAGCGGTTCGCAAGCGAAAACGCCTCCTGCCGCCCCTTTTTCTGCAAATATTCCACAAAAACAGGGATAAAGCTTGCAGAAATTGCCGATGCAAAAATCACATCAAAAAAGGTACGGGGAATCCGGCTTGCCAGCAAAAATGCCGCCGCCTGCATATCCGTTCCGTAGTTTGCCGCCAGAAGCTGCTCGCGCACCATTCCCAGTATTTTCCCAAAAAGGGTAATTAACATCATAAAGCTGACGGTTTTCACCGCCTGATTGCCTTTTTCTGACATAATAAACTCCTAAAATCCATTGAAAATTTGTTTTCTTTCGTGTCAATCGGTAAAAATACTCCTTGTAATCCATTTTATATAGTACCTTATTCTCCCTTTTTTTACAACCAAAAGCGGAGAATCCAAAAAAAATGTTTTCGGGAGAAGCTCCCCCGAAAACATCTGCATTTTTATTTGATATGAACTGCTTCGTATGTCACAGCGCCGTCCTTCACACGGAAGCGCAGCATTTTATAATTCGGGTTTACCGTCCCGTCTGCCTTCCAGAGATCGGGCAGGTTGATGTAGCGCACGCCGTCCTTTGTGGAGGTCCAGTAAGACGTACTGCCGCAGGAGATTACAAAGACTCTCTTGCCCTGCTCCACATACTTGCTCAGAATCGCGCGGAAATAATTGGTTTCCGCCGCGGAGCTAAATGCAGAAGGGGTCTTGTCCATCACCAGAACAACGGTGCTGTTGTTTGCCGCATCAATGTCTCTTGTGAAGCTTGCCCACTGAGAGGGGTTTGTTGCGGTAATGCCGCCCTTTGCCGCAGAAAGCATTGCCACGCTCACGCCGCCCCTGTTCAGGAAACGATAGCTCCCGTTCCATGTCAGAGAATCCACCTTGTTTGCCGTCTGCAAATCGTTTTTGCCGCCGTAAATTGCCACGCTTGCGTTTGCATCCACATAGGCCTTCGCCTTTTCTCTTGCGGAAGTATAGACTGCCGCATCAATCTTATTTGTGCCTGTGTATGCAAGCTTACCCGCTACGTTGAAATAATGCGCCCCGTCATTTGCCACTGTTACCGTCTGGTTCAGTGCATCCTTCACCGCCGCTGCCGCAGGTGCCTTGACTGCCGCCGCATTGCCAACCGTTACGGTAATGTATGCAATCGCGCCGTCCTTTTCGCATTTAATATAGGTTGCGCCTGTCTTTTTTGCTGTGAAAACATTGCCGGAAACAGTACCGACGCTTTCATCCGCCACGCTGTAATTTGTGCTTGTGGATGCCCAGTAGGAGAACCCATCCTGATCGTATGCGTTCATGGCAATCGTTGCCGTTTCGCCTGCCTTGTTCAGCTTGATGCTTGCATTTGTGGGGCTGAGTCTTGCCACCTTGCCGCTCACCACATTCTGCTGATATGCCACCAGATTGTTATAGGTTGCAATGACAGTAAATGTGCCGCTTGTCTTGGGTGTGAAGCTGTAGCCGTTCCATGTCCCTTCCACGCCGACAGCATCCAGTGTCACCTGCTCTGCCGGAATCTCAATGCGGTTGTAATGCTCATCCAGACCATACACCGTAAAGGTAATAGGCTTGCCTGCCAGTGTTCTTGTCATAGAGGGCTGCATCCGAATTTCCTGCACTGCACCCTTTTCTGCCGTCTGGAAAATGCCGACTGCGTTGATTACCCTACGTTCAGAGCCTTCGGAAACCTTGTTTACCACGTTCACAGAGGAATCCTCTGTTGTTTTCACCGCCATGGTAGAGGAGCCGCCGCCGTCTAGGTGCATTGCCTCATACGCGCCGTATTCCTGCATCAGCACGCCCATTTCCCAGTGTGTTGCGCCAATGCTGTCCCCTCTGCCGTCCACAACCATGAAAATTGCGGTCTTGCCATCCTTGGAAACGCCGAATGCCGTTCTGGGCTGTCTGCCCTTCGCAACAATGGAGTTTGCCTCTACGATTTTCCCGTCAACCAGCAGCTTGCCGCCGCCGCCAAAGGCGGTTTCCATCCCGTCCAGGTTCACAGAGGAATTGATATCCAATGTCATCTGGTCGCCCACCTCGAACATATATGCCGCCTTATCGCGATAATCGCCGCTCATCACGATTAAGTAGCCATCCTCCGGAACCGCTACGGTTTCGCCCTTTTCGGAAATCTGCGTAATCGTGTCATTCTGCACCACAAATTTCACAAGGTTCTGGAAACGGTTATCCAGACCGGAGGTATTTGTCATGGCATTTCTGTCCAGATAAATCGGGAATACCATGGAGGTTACCTTATTCAAAGATGCAAGCTCCATCATCTTTTTCTCGTTGCCGCATTTTGCCGTCATGGTGAAATAATCGAAGAAGGGGTTGCCGTTCTCATCCATGAAGAACGCCGCATACTGCCCCTCGCCCTTGTTTATGCTTGTCCCTGCGGAAATTACCTCGCCGTCTCGCACAATCGGGCCAAATGCCGCAGAATAGGAGCCGCTCAAGCCGAAGAAGTCAGAGTTTACCCCAGCAACCGCGCCGTTATCCGTCAAGAGCTTCTTAACGGTTTCCTTCAAACCATAGTCCGTCTTGCTTTCCACTTCCTTGAATTGCAGTGTACTTTCCGTCAGGTCAACCTTCAGCACATGTATATTCTGAATACCCGCATCCGTCATACGGCTGCTCTTTTCGTATGTCACCCCGCGGGTTACGGTTTTCTCCGTTTTCTGGTTATAATAGGTCGTTGCCGCATACGCCGTTTCCGTCCCCAGATAGCTCAGGGGGGAAAGCAGCAGCACTGCGGCGAGCGCCATCCCCATGGCATGCTTTGCCGTTTTCTTGTTTCTGTTCATTCCCTCATCTCCTTTGATCAACGCATCATAAACATACTTTTTATTCAGACGGAAACCGTTCGGAAAAGTTCCCGTATTTTTCTGATTCTGTCAAATATCATATCACAATGCAATGCGTTTTTGTTCCTTTTTCGGAAAACTTAAAGAAATTGTAAAACTTTTCGGCACAAAAAAAGAGCGCCGTTCCCTGCACTCTCTTTTCATTCCTTCACAACCTCGATTTTTTCTATGCCATACGCCCGAAAAAGCGGCAGCAGCTCTGCTGTGATTTCCTCTCCGCTTGCCGCAATCGGAATCGCCGGTGGGCAGGAAACACAGGGGCTTGCACAAATCCGTCCCACCGCTTCTTCGCAGGAAATTTCCTCCCATCTGCCGAAAATCGCCTCCCGAATCCGCATTTTTTGCTTCGGCAGAATTTGCGGCATCTGTGAGGGTTCGATTTTTTCCTTCTGCGGCAAGCGCTCCAGTGCCTTTTCAATGCGCTGAAAATCCCGTTCCGTATTTTCGGGGGTTGCCATCAGCACCACCGCATCCAAATCGGCAAATTCACATTCGACTTCATGCGCACGCAAAACTTCTGCGACCTCTCTGCCGCGATAGCCCTTTTCGCCCGTAAAAATTGTCAGCTTCAGAGGGTCGCTGTCCATCATGACTGTCCACCCCTGCTTTTTTAGCTGTCCTCTCAGGTGTCCAATCTGTCCAATCGTCCACTGTAATTTTTCCCGATAGCCCTCCGCCAGATAGCGGTTGCATAAATCCAAAGACTGCAAAATCAGATAGGAGGGGCTTGTCGAGCCAAACAGCTCCATGGCTTTTTTCGCCTGTCTGCCAACCCTTTCCGCCCATTCCTCCGACAAATGCAGATACGCACCCCCCGTCAGCACAGGCAAGGTTTTGTGCGCGGAATCGCAGCTCATCGCCGCCCCCAAATCCAATGGATGCTTGGATGGATGCAGAAATTTCAGATATGCTCCATGTGCATTATCTACCAAAAGCGGCACCCCCGCCGCCCTGCAGGCCGCCGCAATTCCCTTGATATCCGGGGAACCTCCCAGATAATCCGGCGCGGTAATATAAACGGCGAAGGCGCTTGATTTCTTCAGCCCTTCGGCTACCTGCTCTGCCGTAATCGGGCAGGCGCAGAGGGATTTTGCCCCTTCCGGAAGCAGCCATTCCACATCCACATCCAGCAGGGCACAGCTATACAAAAATGCCTTATGGGCATTGCGCGCCGCCAGAATCACAGGGCGTTCCGTGCGGCTCTTCCTCTCCTGCAGCGCAAGAAACAGCATGGTACGGATGCACTGCGAGGAGCCCTCCGTCCCATAAATCGTCCTGCCAAAGCCAAAAAGCGCGTTCGCATTTTTCTCGCTTGCCGCAATAATGCCCTCCGCCTCGTAAAGCTCATCCGCGCCGCAAATCTCCGTAATATCTCGATTTTCGCACCCCAAAAAGGGCACACCCTTGTGCCCCGGCATGTGGAGACGGGAGGTGCCCTTCGCTTCGTATTCCTTTATGAAATCACAAATCGGTGTATCCATAAAATCTTCCTTTTCCATCTCACAGGCATGATTACTCCGTTGCTTCGCTTACCTGCATCATAATGGCACATTCGATTCTTTTTTTGAATAAATCACAGCCATATTCATAAATGCCCGTAATGCTGCCTGTTGCATGGTACGCATTTGCCGCACAGCCGCCGGAGCAATACAGCTTCGCCCAGCAATCCTTACAGCCCTCTCTGGCATAGGCGTTGCAGCACTTAAATTCATCCTGCACCTCTTTATTGGTAACACCCTTCCAGATATCGCCCATGCTGTATTTTTCATCCCCGACAAACTGATGGCAGGGATACAGCTCGCCCCAAGGGGTCACTGCCATATATTCCGTGCCGCTGCCACAGCCGGAAATTCTCTTATAGATACAGGGGCCATGCTCCAAATCCAGCATATAATGATAGAAGGTCAGCGGTCTGCCCTCTTTTTTGCGTTTCAGCATTTCCTTCGCCAGCAGCTCATACTGCTCGAAAAGAATGGGCTTATCCTCTTCTGTCAGCGCATACGGGTCATCAGGCGCACAGACAACAGGCTCCATGCTCAGCTCCGTAAAGCCCAGATCCGCCATGTGGAACAAATCATTCGTAAAATCTACATTATTATGGGTAAAGGTACCACGCATATAGTAGTTCTTATCCCCACGCTTTTTCACAAATTCCTGAAATTTCGGCACAATGCGGTCATAGCTGCCATTGCCTGCATAATCCTTGCGCAGATGGTCATGCACGTCCCTTCTGCCGTCCAGAGAAAGCACAACATTGTGCATTTCCTTGTTTGCAAACTCGATAACCTCATCATCAATCAGCATCCCGTTTGTGGTCAGCGTAAAGCGGAAGTTTTTATCATGCAGCTTTTCCTGCTCTCTTGCATACGCAACCACCTGCTTTACCACATCCCAGTTCATCAAGGGCTCGCCGCCGAAAAAGTCCACCTCAAGGTTTCTTCTTGTGCCGGAATTTTCAATCAGGAAATCAATCGCACGCTTGCCGACCTCAAATGTCATGAGCGCACGTTCCCCCTGATATTTGCCCTGACTGGCGAAGCAATAGGAGCAGTTCAGATTGCAGGTGTGTGCAACATGCAGGCACAACGCCTTAATCACCGTATTTCTCGCCTTGAAATCATACGCCAGATGTTCATAATTATCGGGCGTAAACAGCTTGCCTGCCCGTCTGAGTGCCACCACATCGTCAATACATTCCTGCACATCCTCCGCTGTGACATCGTCATATTTTTCGAGCATGGCATCAATGATATCCCCCTGCGTATACTCGCGAATCATGCCGATGACATCATACGCCAGATCATCCACGCTATGGATGGAGCCACTGCAGGTGTCCAGCACGATGTTGTAACCATTCAATTTATATTGATGTACCATTTTTCTACCTCATCACTCTGTTAAAATCTATTTACATTCAAAAAAGGGCTGTTTGCTACAGCCCCTTTCCGATTTTGTCTCATGTTTGATTTGCGATTACTGTTTTTCGCAAGGCTGGTTTGCTACGCCGCAGGATGTTTTGCAAGCGGACTGGCAAGATGTCTGGCATTCGCCGCAGCCACCGTTCTGTACGGATTTGTTCAAATCGCGTGTTGCGATAGTTTTAATTCTGCTCATATTTTCTACCTCCCTAAAAGTCAAAAAATTCTTATCTGCTATAAGTTCCTAATCATTATACCCTAACGAAAGGGAATAATCAAGTAAAACATCTTGCAGGAAAATCAGACTGTCTGCTTTCGCAAAAGGATACCGCTAAATCGGAAGTTATCGAAGAGCATCACCTAATTGCAACAAGCCACTACGGATACTTTCTCCAGCTCCACCAATAGCCTGCGCTATAATGATTGCGGCAACTATAATTGCCACTGCGACAATAATCTTCCCAATCAAATGTTGATATTCTTTCATTTTGATTACCTCCATCTACAAGTATCGATTTATCTTTCACTTCACTCATGCAAATGATACCATATCTTTCCAAGCAACGCCAAAGCCTATTTTACCGCAAGGTGCAAAAACTCCGCCCTCCGCGACTATTCCGCCGGCAAAAATCATAAATTGAAGGGAACCCAATTTCAAAGGAGAACGCCATGAAACGATTTTTCTCACTTTTTCTTTCCTTCGTTCTGCTTTTTGCCGTCTGTGCGTGCAGTCGGGAGAAAAACCTGACGGAGCTTGAGGAAATCCAACAGCAGCTTGCCGAAATGGAGGGCTATGCCTGCACGGCAACGCTCATCCGCCAGACAGAAAACGGCGAAAAGATCTATGAGACCAAGCAATACTACAAATCCACGGGGGAATATCGCTTGGAGCTGACCGCACCGGAGACCGTTGCCGGCAACTACACCGTTTTTGACGGCGACCGCATCTGTCAGTACAACCCCAGAGTGAATGACCGCATCATCCGAGATGTGCCCGAATCACAGCACCGCAGTGAGCTGTTTCTGGGGCAGTTTATCAGAAACTATATGCAATCGGAGGGGGTCAGCGTGGAAACGGCTTCGTTTGATTCCTCCAAGTGCGTAGTGCTTGAGGCTGTCATTCCCGGCAACGATGACGGACTTGCCACAGAAAAACTCTGGATTGACCGTGAAAGCCTGCTGCCCGTCCGTTTTGTCATTTATGATGCAGATGACAAGGAGCGCTACCGAATGGACTATCACGAATTTACCTTTCATCCGCAATTCGATGCCGATACCTTCCGAATCGCGGAATAAACACCCCTGTTTTTGTCCATACTGAAAACAGTCAGCAGGAAGGGCATCCACTTACATATTATTCTTCCGCCGCTGACCAGACCAAACAGCGGAGTGTGAGAACATGATTGTCAGACGAGGAGATATATTTTTTGCAGACCTCAGCCCTGTGGTGGGCAGCGAGCAGGGCGGCATCCGCCCCGTTTTAATCGTGCAGAATGATATCGGGAACAAATACAGCCCGACAGTAATCTGCGCCGCCATCACCTCTCAGATGAACAAGGCGAAGCTGCCGACGCACATCGCGCTTTCCTCCGCAGTATACGCACTGCCGAAGGATTCCGTTGTGCTGCTGGAGCAGATTCGCACGATTGACAAGCAGCGCCTGCGGGAAAAGCTTTGCTGTCTGGATGATACCATGATGCGGCGGGTTGACCGAAGCCTTCTCATCAGCCTTGGGCTGAAATAACTTTAAGTCAATTTAAGTCAAAATGAGCTTTTGACTTGCTTAAACAGAAAGAACCGAGGATCGAATAAAATTCCCTTCCTCGGTTCTTCTTATTATCTATTCTTTTTACTTACCAAAACCAGCCACAGGAAATACAACAGGATAAAGACCACTGTAAATGTAACAACCTGTCTGAGGCTGATTGCCATGCCCGTAATCAGCATAAATCCATGATAAAGCACACTGCACAGGCAGCCTGATTTTATCGCACGGATAAAAAGCATTTTATAATCCATATTGATTCTCCTATTCCTTCCACAGCCTCTTACTGCTCATTGGTGCCAAGGACAATGCGGATATCTGCACTGCCGACTGCATTCGGCAGAACCTCCACTCTGGCATCCTTAAAATAGCTGACCAGATCCTGCCCAACGCCCTCATTCTTTACCAGAATACGGGTATAGCTGAGCTTTTCGCCGGTATAGTTCGTCGGCTCTGTCACAGTATAGCCTTCGTTCTTCAAAAGCTCCGTGAACCGTGCTGCCAAACCTGCTACCGTGCCGCCGTTGGAAACCTCAATGGTCAGATCCTTGCTGTTGCTGCTGTCGCTGTCTGCCTTGCCGGCAGGGGCTACATTATAGAACAGGCGATCCACCACCTCTGTCGTTTCGGCAGGGTCATGGATAAAGTAGGATACACCGCTGATATACTGACCGACACCGGGCAGAGTTTCCATCGTCATTTTGCTCATATCAATCTTGGTGATATAGTTTGCATATTTCAGTGCATCGGAAAGGCTTACATCCGTATCTACATATTTATACATCACCTTGATATAGTCCCCAAGGTTTTTCACAATGCTTTCCGTACTCAGCACCTTTGTTGCCAACGCCTTTAAGAACATCTGCTGCACCTGAATACGCCCGACATCACCGTTGGCATAGCCCTTACGGAAACGAACCAGCTGCAATGCCTTATTGCCATCCAGCGTTTGCAGACCTTTTTTCAGGTCAATCTTGATATCGCCGGTATCGCTCATGTCCCATTTCATATCCCGCGGCACATCTACCTCAACGCCGCCAACGGCATCGACGATTTCAACCAGCGCATTAAAATCAACCTTTACATAATGATCAATCTTAATCCCCAGCATATCCTCCAGCTGCAGCACTGCCGCCTGCGGACCATATTCCTTGCCGCCGATGGCATGCACTGCATTAAACTTCATGACACCGTATCTTTTGCCCAGAAGCTGCTCTACATCGGTGCAGACATCCACACGCGTATCTCTCGGAATAGAAAGCAGGCTCAAGCTTTCCTGAGAGCTGTCATAATGCACGACAAAGGCAACGTCCGTTCTGGTGCCGTCCGCATCTACGCCGAACACTGCCACATTCAGCTTCATATTTCTACCCAAAAGGGCATCCAGCATACTGGTTTCATCTGCATCCTTGGCAATCGTATCACCGCCAAAGGGCCACTCTCCCGTTACCTTATGATAGGCGAAGCAGGCACCGCCTGCCAAAACCACGAATACCATTACGATAGAAAGCATCACCTTGAAAAAGGTTTTCACCGGATTGAATGGCTTTCTTCTTTTCGGGTGTTTTCTTGTTCTGCTCATGGAATCCCTCACTCGTCTGTCTTTTATACGTCCTCATTCAGCTGATTGCCTTCCTGATTGCTTTCGTTGAACTGATTTTCTTCCTGCTCCTCCGTGCTGCTTTGGGGTGCAATGCCGTAAATACGCTCATTCACCAATTCCTTAATACCATCCTCATCCAGCTCGACATATCTTCCGGGATTACCCAGATAAGGAACGGTATCACTGGTAATCTTTGCAGGGTCTAACGCCTTCACATATTTCACATACTTCAGCGCTTCGGACACGGAAATATTGCTTTCGGTGCAATCCAGCGCAACCTTTACCAGATCGTTCAGATTCCGCATCAGGGTATCCGAGCTGCATACCTTTTCAATCAACGCCTGAATGAACTGCTGCTGCACCTCGATACGCTTCAAATCCTTCTGCACATAGCCGTCTCTGAAACGAACCAGCTGCTCTGCCTTATCCCCATCCAAATGCTGCATTCCGGGGTACAGGTCGATATACAAATCCTGATAAGGGTCTACATAATACAATCTTTCTTCTACATTAAAATCCACGCCGTCGACGGCATCGACAATCTGGCGGAAGGCAGACAAATCAACCTTCACATAATAATCTATCTTCATGCCGAGGATTTCCTCCAGCATGGCAACGGAGAATGCACAGCGGTTATTTTCGCCTGCATAGGCATGCAGCTCTGTCAGCTTGCATTGCCCGTAAACGCCGTTCTGTTCGGGGACGTAGGCATTTTTGCTTTCCAGATAATCGGTCATTTCCTTTGTCATGGTGACCTTGGAATCTCTGGGAACAGAGATAAAATGCAGCTCCTTCGTGCCGGTATTAAAGCTTGCGACCATATTTACATCCGCGCGGACACCATCCTCATCCGTACCAAAAACGGCAACATTGATGATTTCATCCTCCTCGGGGTCGGTCGTATCCGATGTTGTAAAATCGGATTTTTCCGCTTTATTTTCCCATTGCTGCACCGCAACCCAGATTTTCGCGCCGGCATACGCCGCTACCAGAAGCAGCAGCAGCAAAATCACTACCAGAATATTTCTGCGCCGCCGTTTCTTCCGCTCTGCCTTTCTGCGGGACATTCTTCTGCCCTGCGCCACCCGACGCGGGTCGATATACGGCTGCTCCTCCTGCACACTTCTGTGCCTGCGCGGCTGTCTGTGTGGCTCCTGCGTCTGCCTGCGGCGTACCTGCCGCTGCTGCAGCTCCATATCCTCGGGAGGTCTGCGCCGTCTTCTGTATTCTCTCTTTTCACCCATGGTTTTTATTCTCCTCTTTTTCAGAGTTCTTTTCGCATGAAATTTTTCATAACCCTATAATTATAGCAAATCTGCCAAGTTCTGACAATATAGAAAAGCCGAATCTCTGATGTTTTTCAGAAAATTTCCTGTTCTTTCCGATGCTTGAAACAATACTATTTTTATTATACACCATTTCTCTGCCCTGAAAAGAGACAATTTTCTTAATTTTTCAACGGATTTTGTACTGCCGAAAAAACACAACGGGCCACTTTCCTTTACATTTTCGACATTTTCTCGTATAATCCGTATTTATAGGGATAAAAAGATACAGGAACAAAAAGGAGGTATCCGCATGAAGGACCCCGAAAGGACTTCTTACCTTATTAAAGCAAAAAAATTTCTTTCCACGCCCGCCGGCATTGCGCTCACACTTCTCTGCGCCGCCGTTTTCATCACGGGCATTGTTTATCTCATCACCACAACGAAGATTTTATATGTCGGCTGGAATATTCTGCATGCGCCCACAATGCTACTGCTGAATATTCTGCCGGTGCTGCTGGCATTACTGCTGTTTTTCTTTCTGACCAGAAAAATCGGCTTTTCATGCAGTCTGGTCGGGATTGTGCTGATATTCTTTGCGGTTGTTGACCGTGTGAAGGTTTCCATGCGGCAAGAGCCGCTTCTGCCGACGGATCTGACCTTGGCAAAGGAGGTCATCGCCATTCTGAAAACCTTCCCCGTTTATCAGCTAGTGCTGATTGGGGTCATGCTGATTGTATTCGCGGCGCTTCCGGTATGTAGCTTTCTGAAATCGAAGGCGATTGTACTGCCACCTCTGCCGCGGATTCTAGGACTTGTGCTTGTGCTTGCCTGCGGCTTTGGGGCAAATCACCTCTGGTATGCGAATCAAACGCTGTATGACAGCTATCCGACTGTGGACAATCCTTATTTTCAGGTGAACCAATACAACACACGCGGCATGATTTATTCCTTCCTGCATCAGTTCAACATCATGCAGGTTCAAGCACCCGAAGGATATACTGCGGCAGACATACGGACACTGGAGGACACCGATTGGACACCCCCTGTCAGCACAGAAAAGCGTCCGCACATCATTATGATTATGGGCGAAGCATTTTCCGACCTGAGCGAAAACGAGCATCTGGATTTTACGGGCTACCGCGACCCGATGAAAAACTGGAAGGAAATCTGCGCGGAGGAAGGCACCATCAGCGGGCATATCGTTGTGCCGAACTTCGGCGGCGGCACCTCCAATACGGAATATGATGTGCTGACAGGCTGTGCAACACGGTATCTCGGCAGCTCTTTGCCCTCCTACAGCTTTATCCACAGCGATTTTGACGGCATGCCCCGTCAGCTGCAAAAGCTTGGCTACGAAACGCTTTCCATTCACCCCGGCTATGCGTGGTTTTATAACCGCCAGAATGTATATCCCGATCTGGGGTTTGCAGCCTCTTATTTCTTAGAGGATTCCTTCGACCTTGCGACGCAGGGCTACGGCGGCTATGTGAACGAAACGGCAACAATGGATAAAATCATCGAAACACTGGATACGCACATCAAGGAGACGGATACACCGCTGTTTTCCTTTACGGTAACAATTCAGAACCATGGACCTTATGAGAAAAAATACGGCACACTGGAGCAGAACTTCTCCAGCGATATTGATCTGAACGAAACGCAGACAGACCTGCTGACGCAGTATTTCCAAGGAATTGGGGATGCGGATGAGCAAATCGGGCGTTTGAAGGAATATGCAGAAGGCTCCGATGAGCCCATTGTTCTGGTTTATTTCGGCGACCACCTGCCCGGTTTTTCCAACGGGATGGAGTTTTTCGACCTGCTGGATTACCCCATTGATGCCAACGGCTCGCCGGAGGAACAGCTTGCCGTTTACGAAACACCCTACCTCATCTGGCAAAACGAAAGCGCAAAAGCACTCGAAAATACAAAAACGGTAGCGGAAATCGGCCTGCCGGAGGACGGACTCATCAGCTCGCAGTTCCTCGGCTCTGCTGTGCTGGAGCTATTCTTGTCTGACTATGAATCCCCTTTGCAGCATGAAAATAATCAGTTACGCAGAGAATTGCCTGTTTGTGCAAAAAATATCTATGTTGATGCAAACGGAATCTACAAAACAGAAATTTCCGAAGAACAGCAGAAAACGCTGCAACGCTTGATAAACTGGCAATATTACAAGCTTTTTGACGAAAAGAACCCTTAACAGCATACCGAAATCTGTTTCACACCAAGAGAATTTCTCTTGGTGTGTTTCTTTTTATGAGGTGTTTTTACTCTGACATGTGACAAGAATGTGACAGTTTCCTCTCTTTCCGCCACCTAATTATTTCCATTTATAGTATAAACTTCTTGTTAATATTTTCCATTTTATGTAAAAAATCGTTAGTAAATACACTCCATCTTTTTCATGATTTTTTCGTTTCTTAGCATTGTATTTATTTTAATACAAACATTTCAACAAAAAATATTGTATTTTTTTAATTTTTTTATTGAAATTAAGCAAATTATACGGTAGAATAAGGTTACTACAAATCACCGCAGTAATTTTTATTTCCAATGTCTTTTTTTACAGACAAGGAAATCGGAGGGAGGGAATTACGGCGGCAGAAAAGTTTCTCGGAAGGAAATTTTTCATAACAGGAGGTTTTTTCTACTCCAGCTATCATTCATTATTTTCTTAACGTAAGGAGGAATACTTATGTCTACAACTGAAAATCGCGGTCAATTTGGTTCAAAGCTAGGCTTTATCCTGTCCGCAGCAGGTTCTGCTGTAGGTCTGGGTAACATCTGGAAGTTCCCCGGCAAAGCGTATAATTGCGGCGGCGGTGCTTTCCTGTTGGTTTACATCATCATGGTTGCTCTGATCGGTACCACAGTTATGATGGCAGAATTTACGGTAGGTCGTAACGCACACAAAAATGCACTCGGCTCCTTCCGCGCCATCAGCCAGAAATGGGGCTTTGCAGGCGGTCTCGGCGTTCTGACAGGCTTCATCATCCTTTGTTACTATTGTCAGGTTGGCGGCTGGACTATGAAATACATCTACGCTTACATTGCAGAAGCAAAGATGGTATACGCTGATCCTACGGCTTACTTCCTTGGCATGCTGGGCGCAAACGGCTTCCCTCTGCAGGGTGCTGTTATTTTCCCTCTGATTTTCCTGTTCCTGACAGCCTTCATTCTGAGTCACGGTACAGCAGGTATCGAAAAGATGTCCAAGGTTCTGATGCCCTTACTGTTTGTACTGCTGATTGGTCTGATGATTCGCTCCTGCACACTGCCCGGCGCTGACGCAGGTCTGAAATACATGCTGAATGTTGATTTCTCTACCATCAACAGCAACGCTATTCTGGTTGCTCTGGGTCAGGCATTCTTCTCGCTCTCTCTTGGTATGGGTATCATGGTTACATACGCTTCCTATCTGTCTGATGAAGATAACCTGATTTCCAACACCGGTATTGTTTGCGTACTGGATACTCTGGTTGCTCTGTTCGCAGGCTTCATGATTATCCCCGCTGTATTCGCTACAGGCATCGACCCCGGTATGGGCGGCGGCTTCGCATTCGCAACACTGGCAGGCGTATTTGAAGCAATCCCCGGCGGTACACTATTCGGTCTCTTGTTCTACTTCCTGCTGTTCTTCGCAGCAGTAACCTCCTCTACTTCCATCATGGAAGGTACGATTGCATTCCTGATTGAGGAAAAAGGTCTTAAGAGAAACCACGCACTGCTTGGTACATCCGTTGTTGTATTCATCATCGGCGTATTCTACACACTGTCTCAGGTTTACATGAACATCAAGGGTATCTGGATTTCCAAGAACGGTATCGAATACCCCATCTTCGGCGACTTCCTGGAATACCTGACAGACAGACTGCTGCTGCCTCTGGGCGCACTGTTCTCCGTAATTTGTGTTGGTTGGGTTTGGAGCCCTGAAAAATCCGTAGAGGAAGCTACTTCTCACGGCAGATTCAAATTCTCCCTGGCACCTGTTTACAAATTCATGGTAAAAATCGTTGACCCTATCGCAATCGGTGTTATCATCATTGCAGGTCTGGTATTCGGTATGTCTATTTCTTAATTCAAATAAATTTCTCAAAAAGAAAATATTTCTTAAAGAGAAACATAAAAGCATACTGTTGCATAAACGATATGATAAAAAGGACGAAGGCTCCCCCTTCGTCCTCTTTTTTTGCCCATAATTTAGCATTTTTATAGGTGAAACGCTCTTATGTATACTGTCCTTTTATTCATACTATACAATCACATTTCATTTTTGCCATTGACATTAAGAGAAACACGCCTAAATCTTAACGGTTTTTTTATGGAAATTTACATGATTTTCCGCTATTCTAGCCTTAGGATAAATTTGCAAGATATTGGAACTGCATACATTTTCTTCTTTATCAGGAAAGATTCTCTATCAGACATCATACAACTTAGAAGAGGGACTGAGAAAAGGATGTCTGAAAAGAAGGCCATTATATGTATCCATTATGCGTTTTATGTCGTTTCAGTATTCTTACATCTCATCCAGCGAAACAATAGGGCTTCAAATCTATCGTTTATCTGTAAAGGAGGAATACTTATGTCTACATCAGCTGAAAATCGTGGTCAATTTGGTTCGAAGCTAGGCTTCATCCTATCTGCAGCAGGCTCTGCTGTAGGTCTGGGCAACATCTGGAAATTCCCCGGTAAGGCTTATTTCTGCGGCGGTGGTGCCTTCTTGATTATCTATCTGATTATCGTTGCTCTGGTTGGTACAACCGTTATGATGGCAGAATTTACGGTTGGACGTAAAACACACAAAAATGCAGTTGGCGCTATGCGTGAATTAAATGCAAAATGGTCCTGGGTTGGCGGCCTTGGTGTTCTGACAGGCTTCATCATCCTTTGCTACTACTGTCAGGTTGGCGGCTGGGCGATGAAATATATCGTTGCCTACATAGTAGATGTAAAAACCATCTGGGCTGACCCTACAGCTTACTTCCTGAATAATCTGCTGGGCGCAGACGGCACATTCCCTTTGCAGGGCGCTGTCATCTTCCCCTTCATCTTCTTGTTCTTAACGGCATATATCATCAGCCACGGCACAGCCGGCATCGAAAAAATGTCTAAGCTTCTGATGCCCCTGCTGTTCATCATGCTGATTGCTCTGATGATTCGTTCCTGTACCCTTCCCGGTGCAGATGATGGTCTGAAATACATGCTGAATGTTGATTTCTCCACTATCAACGGCGTTGCAATCCTGACCGCTCTGGGGCAGGCATTCTTCTCCCTCTCCCTTGGCATGGGCGTTATGATGACATACGCTTCCTACCTCTCCAATGAAGATAACCTGATTTCCAACACGGCTATCGTTTGTACATTGGACACTCTGGTTGCTCTGTTTGCAGGCTTCATGATTATCCCCGCTGTATTTGCGACAGGTATCGCTCCCGGTATGGGCGGCGGCTTTGGGTTTGCTACACTGGCAGGCGTATTCATGGCTATTCCCGGCGGCCAGCTGATTGGTACCGTATTCTATTTCCTGCTGTTCTTCGCTGCAATCACTTCTTCCACCTCCATTCTGGAAGGTACGATTGCTTTCCTGGTAGAAGAAAAGGGATTCGAACGAAAGAAAGCACTGCTCGGTGCATCCATCGTTATCTTTATCATTGGTGTTATGTATACACTTTCTCAGGCATACATGAACCTGAAGGGTATCTGGATCTCCGGCGACGGTATCAGCTATCCTATCTTTGGTGACTTCCTGGAATACCTGACAGACAGACTGCTGCTGCCTCTGGGTGCATTCTTTACAACTGTATTCGTTGGCTGGATTTGGGGTACAGACAATTCCGTAGAGGAAGCTACCTCCTATGGCAAGTTCAAATTCACCCTTGCACCTGTATACAAATTCATCGTTAAAATCCTTGACCCTATCGCAATCGGTGCTATCATCATTGCAGGTCTGGTATTCGGTATGTCTATTTCCTAATAGAACTCAAAAAAATGAAAATCGGCTGAGGCGGAAGCTCTCCCTTCCTTGCTTCCCCTCTCCGTCATTTAGATTATTACGCGGCAATGACAGAGGACTCGAAAGAGCCCTTTGTCATTGCCATTTTTCTTTTTCGGAAATCCCTTCGCACCATAATCGACTTTTTCCATAGTATAAATATTGTAAATGCCAAAAGGAGGAAACACGCATGAGAGAAATGTGCAGAAACTTCGCCTGTAATCAGCATTGCAGACAAAACAACACAGAGACCGCTTCCGCCACGCTGACACCGGCTACCATGATAGGAAATTGCAACGCCTGCGTGCTGGAGCAAATTGGGCCGGCGCAGGCTATGGTGCCCTTCCAGCCCTATGAAGCACCGATGGAGGCTGAGCAAAGCCTTATCTGCGGCACGGTCTTTGCCGATCTGGCTATCCCCTATTGCTCCGGCTGGAATCTTTATCGTTTCGGAAGGGGGGCAGAGGTATGAATCAGGAGGAATTATTGAAATCCTTGATGGAGCTTGACTTTATTGCTGTAGACTTGGGGCTTTTTCTGAATACGCACCCCGATGACAGCGATGCCATTGCAGCATACAATCAGGTCATCACTGCCGCTGACACGGTTCGTATGAAATACGAGGAGACATTTGGGCCTCTTTGCTCCTTCCGCAGCTATGCCGCCAATACACAGGCTTGGCAGTGGATGGAAAATCCATGGCCTTGGCAGAACGATGCCAATTTTTCTCTGGCAGGAAAGGAGTGTAAATAAATGTGGATTTATGAAAAGAAATTGGAATTTCCTGTGAAGATTACAAAACCAGATGCAAGACTTGCGAAAATCATGATTGAACAATATGGGGGTGCAGATGGCGAGCTGGGTGCATCCCTGCGGTATCTCAGCCAGAAATTTACGATGGTAACGCCCGAGGCAAAAGCAACGCTGAATGACATTGCTACAGAGGAATTCGCCCATTTGGAGATGATGGGCACCATCGTGCATCAGCTGACACAGGGGCTAACAAAGGACGAAATTCTTGCCGCCGGCTTAGATCCCTATTATGTGAACCATGGCTTAGGCGTATACCCCTCCTCCGCCGCGGGTGTTCCCTTCACTGCTGCGTATCTGCAATCCAAGGGAGACCCTATTACTGATTTGTATGAGGATATGGCAGCAGAGGGTGCGTTTATGAAAGCACAACCTTTTTCTTCTTTTCCATTCAGAAACAAATCTGTCTCTCCCCTTCCGTTTTCTCTCCATTTTTTCTAAACATTCTCCTTTTGGAGACAAATGTCTCTTTTTTATTTTCATTTAGAAAAAACAAGAAAATTTTTCCGAATGTAGAAAAAGCCCGCAAAATCAAGGTTTTTCAACATTCCGCAAAAAAATATTTTCTGAAATTTCAACTTTGGCACACTTCTTGCTTTTATATAGGGCAGAAAGAAAAAAATAAAACCATCTGCCCAAAGCAAAAAAGAAAGGCGGCAGTCTTTGGAAAGGGAAACTCCCTTTTTCCGAAAAAAGCCTTAGAAATCAAGGAAAACTGCGACTTCTCACAGACCTGCTTTGGACGAAAATCAACATTTTTTCCGAAAAATAAAACGGATTTACCCTCCGTAGCAACGGAAAAGGGGGCAAAATGCTTCTTTCTACAGAAAAAGACATTTGTTTTTTCAAGCAAAGACTTTGTCTCTATTTAGAGACTATGTCTCCAAAAGAAGAAATGTGTTTCCGATCGGAGAGTCTTGTTTCCAAACAGAGAACACCGTCTCTAAAAAGAGAATTAAGTCTCTAAAAGAAGAATCCAGTCCCCAAACAGAGAATTTCAATAGAACCGCAAAAAAGCGTGCTAAAATAAAAAGAAAGGAGGAGAGAGCATGACAGAAATAAATCAAGACAAACGATACAAATACATCTTTGACGAGATACTGACGCTGACCGATGACGGCTTCGTCGTTGTCGATAACCATGATGTGATTACAGATATAAACGAGCAATACTGCCAATACCTGAAAACCACCAGAGAGTATGCCATCGGCAGAAGTATTGCAGAGATTATCCCCAATACAAAAATGATTGACATTGTCAATTATGCCTACCGAGAGGAAGGCGCATTCTTCGCCTAAGCGAAAAATCGGACGATGATTCGGACAGAATCTTTCTGGTAAACCGCTCCGCCGTATATGACGAAAACCACAATGTCATTGCAGGCGTGGCACAGGTAAAATTCCGACTGCAAACTCTGGATTCTGCAAAGAAGCTGATGCGGGAATATTCCGAATATGAATTTTACAGAGAGGAATACCGCAGCAGAAACAGCTCGCAATATTCCTTCGATAAAATCGTCGGCAACAGTCCACGCTTTGCAGAGGTCAAAAAGGCAGGCTATAAAGCCGCCAAGACCATGTTCCCCGTTCTGCTGACAGGCGAAACAGGCACAGGCAAGGAGGTTTTCGCCAATGCCATCCACAACAACGGAGAGCGGCGGGAAAAGCCGATGGTCAGCATTAACTGTGCCGCCATTCCCAATGAGCTTTTGGAAAGTGAGCTGTTCGGATACGAAGAGGGTGCTTTCACAGGAGCAAAAAAGGGCGGCAAAAAAGGAAAATTCGAGCTGGCAAGCGGCGGAACGCTTTTTCTGGATGAAATCGGGGATATGCCCTTAGGGATGCAGGCAAAGCTGCTGCGTGTGCTGCAGGAAAAGGAGATTGCAAAATATGAGCTGCAAAAAAGATAATTTCATACGTTTATAACGGGAGAGACACCGCAGGCTGTTTTTGCGGATTTCCGTCCCCCGAAGAAATCGGGTGTTTCATGAAAAACGCGAAAACAGCAGGTGTTATTTTTGTACCCAAAAATCAGCAAGCGGCGTATAAAAAAGCTGTCTCCTTCCGTGAAAAAATATAAAAACTATACAAAAACCAATAAAAAACACAAAACAACACACAAGACATCAAGGAGGAATTTATTATGAAAAACCTGAACACAAACGCACTGGAAAACCTGAAACTGGATCCGGAAAACCATGTACTCATCGTTACCATGAACCGCCCCAAGGCGCTGAACGCTCTGAACAATCAGACCTTGGATGAGCTGCAGATGGTATTCGATTATGTAAGCAAGGAAAATGACATCTACGGCGTTATCATCACAGGCGAAGGCAGAGGCTTTGTTGCAGGCGCAGACATCGTGCAGATGCAGCCCTACAGAAGTGAACAGGGCAGAGACTATGCCAGCTATGCACAGGCAACCTTCAACAAAATCGAAGCACTGAACAAGCCCGTTATCGCCGCAGTCAACGGCTTTGCACTGGGCGGCGGCTGTGAGCTGGCACTGAGCTGTGATATCCGTATTGCCTCCGAAAAGGCTGTGTTCGGTCAGCCTGAGGTAACACTGGGCATTATCCCCTGCTTTGGCGGCACACAGAGACTGCCTCGTCTGATTGGTACAGGCCTGGCAAAGGAAATGATTTACACAGGCAAGCACATTGATGCACAGACTGCCCTGCGTTACGGTCTGGTAAACAGAGTGATTCCCGCAGAGGCTCTGCTGGATGAAGCAAAGGCACTGATGGATGATATTTTAAAGGTGTCCCCAATGGCAATCAAGTATGCAAAGCTCTCTATCAACAAGGGCGCAGATATGGATTTGATGAATGCTTTGGAGGTAGAGAAGGACTTGGTTGGGCTTTGCTTCGCAACTGAGGATAAGCAGGTTGGGATGCAGGCGTTCCTGGAAAAACGCAAACCCAATTTCCGTTAATCGGCTTTCATAAAGGAAAGGAGAAGGGAATATGTATTTTAGCGTATTGATTTTGCTGATCGCCATCATCCTCTTTGGCGTGCTGGCATTTCGACAAATGAGTGCCTTGATTCTGGCACCGGTTGTTACCATTTTTGTTATCGTGCTTTCCGGTTTGCCCATTCTGGATACCCTGCTGCAGCACTTCATGCCTGCCACATCGGATTATATCACGAAGTATTTTCTGATTTTCTTTGTCGGCGCGCTCTTTGGTGCAGTCTATCAGTTCACAGGGGCGGCGGAATCCATCGCACGCACCATGGGACGCTTCTGCGGCAATCATTTTGTCGCTCCCATGATTATGTGTATCACAGGTCTTTTGACCTTCGGCGGTGTGAGCGGCTTTGTTGTGTTCTTCGTGGTTTATCCCATTGCTTTGCAGATGTTCAAGCGCGCCAATCTGACACGCCGCCTGATTCCTGCGGCAATTTCGGCAGGCTGCTGGACATGGTCCATGACAGCACCCGGCTCTCCCTCCATTCAAAACACCATCGCTATGAAAAGCTTAGGCACAACTGCAACGGCAGCCTTCCTCCCCTCCCTGATTGCTACCGCCGCAGAGTTCCTGATGATTTTCGTTTGGCTGGAATGCAGAGCCAGAAAATTTACGGCGCAGGGCAAGCTCTTTGATGACGCAAGCCTGAAAATGCAGCTTTCCGCAGAGGAATTGGAGGAACGCTCCTCCGATAACCTGCCTCATCAGGGCGCACAAATCACGTTACTCGGAATCTGTAAGCTGACACATAAGGAGGTGTACTTTGATATTGCTGTCACACAGATTTTGATTCCCATTCTGACATTGTTTATCTTCATTCCTCTGGTTTCTCTGGGAATGTAACACACAGAATGGTACCCTAAAAATAACTCTTATCTCATATTTTTCACATGCAAAACAAGGAATGGTTTTTACCATTGCTTGTTTTGGTGCTATCCGCAAAAACGCTGAAATTCTATTTTCCTTTCCAATGAAAATTCTCCAAAAAACGGTTCGTTTTCTTCCGAAGCTTCCTTCCGAAGCCTCCCTCCGAATACGAGCCGTTTTTCCTTTTTCCTTCGGAAACAAAGCCAATCCCTTTCGCTTTAAAGGCTTTTGATACTCTTTCACAATTTCCTCTATACAAATCGGGATAAATGTGCTATATTAACTGACGGATGGCATTCTGAAAGAAGCTATACTGCAAATTTTATATATTTTATTTTTTTGATTCGCCGGATGGCTGTATCCTCGGAACGGCACAAATGGCAGCAGATGTATCTTGTCTTATCACTTCTTTGTGAAGGAAGGTGATAGGTATGAGAGCAGGTTTTATCGGAGCCGGAAAGGTCGGCTTCACACTGGGTAAATATCTTGCGATGCACGGCATCGAAATCAGCGGTTATTACAGCCGCACACCCGCCTCCGCGAAGGAGGCCGCAGAATTTACACAGAGCAGATACTATACAAGTATAGAAGAAATTACGAAAGACAGTGATACCCTTTTTCTCACTGTGCCGGATGGCACAATCGGTGAGATATGGGATGACATGCGTAATCTGCCTATCAAAAATAAAAATATATGTCATTGCAGCGGTTCGATTCCATCGACCGTTTTTTTTGATGCAGAAAACAGAGGAGCCTATCGGTATTCGATTCATCCCCTGTATGCAATCAGCAGCAAAGCAACCTCCTATCTGGATTTGGGGAAGGCGTGCTTTACCATCGAAGGAAGTGACGCACATCTTGCGGAGCTAAAAGCACTGTTCAGCGAAATGGGAAACACCGTAGTTGCCATTTCTCCCGACAGCAAAGCCCTCTACCATGCAGCCGCAGTTATGGTCAGCAACCAGATTGTCGCACTGGCAGATATGGGCACCGCCCTGCTTGTCAAATGCGGCTTTTCCGAAGCGGCGGCAGCAGAGGCTTTATCTCCCCTTCTTCTGGGAAATGCGCAGAGCGTGGCAGAAAAGGGTGCGGTAAATGCACTTACAGGCCCCATCGAGCGTGGAGATGCCCAAACCGTATCGAAGCATTTGCAGGAGATACGGAAATTTGCAGCGGAAAGCACTGTAGGTCAGGATATTCTGACAGCCTACACCGCCCTTTCCAAACAGCTTATCAGAATTGCTCAGCAAAAGCACCCGCAGAAGGATTACAAGCATTTGGAAAAGGAGTTGGAACAATGAAAAACACAGTAGCTACCCTGCAGCAGCAAAAATTGGACGGAGACAAAATCACTATGCTGACCGCTTATGATTATTCCACAGCAAAGCTAGTGGATGAATGTGGCGTAAATACCATTTTGGTTGGCGACTCTTTGGGCATGGTTATGCTCGGCTATGAGGATACCATCTCCGTTACCATGGAGGATATGATTCACCACACCGCCGCTGTTACCAGAGGTGCAAAAAATGCACTTGTTGTCGGCGATATGCCCTTTATGAGCTACCAGACCTCCGTTTATGATGCCGTTGTGAATGCAGGCAAACTGATGAAGGAGGGCAGATGTCAGGCTGTCAAGCTGGAGGGCGGCGCGTCTGTTTGTCCCCAGATTAAAGCAATCACAGAGGCATCTATCCCCGTTGTGGCACACATCGGGCTGACCCCTCAGTCTGTCAATGCCTTCGGCGGCTTTAAGGTGCAGGGTAAGAGCGAGGCAGATGCACGCAGATTGATTGAAGAAGCAAAGGCAGTTGAGGCAGCAGGCGCTTTCGCCATCGTTCTGGAATGTATCCCTGCAAAGCTGGCAAAGCTGATTACAGAAAGCGTTTCCATCCCTACCATCGGCATTGGCGCAGGTGCGGACTGCGATGGTCAGGTTTTGGTTTATCAGGATATGCTTGCGCTTTTCTCCGATTTCAAGCCGAAATTTGTAAAGCATTTTGCAAACGCAGGCGAAGTGATGAAGCAGGGCTTTACGGAATACATCAAAGAGGTTAAGGAAGGCACCTTCCCTGCCGCAGAGCATACCTTTAAAATCGCAGATGACATTATCAATAAATTGTACTAATACGGAGGCAAACCATGAAAATCGTAAAAACAATCGCAGAAGTCAGAGCAGCAGTGAAGGCATGGAGAGCAGAGGGGCTTTCCGTTGGATTGGTTCCCACAATGGGCTTTCTGCATGAGGGGCATAAAAGCCTGATTGACAGAGCAGTAAAAGAAAATGACAGAGTTGTTGTAAGTGATTTTGTAAACCACACACAGTTCGGGCCTACAGAGGATCTGGCAAGCTACCCCAGAGATTTGGAACGCGATGCCGCACTTTGCGAAAACGCAGGCGCTGCGCTTCTTTTTAACCCCGAACCCTCCGAAATGTACGCAGAGGATGCGTGTACCTTTGTGGATATGAGCGGACTGACAGGCGAGCTTTGCGGCAAGAGCAGACCCATTCACTTCCGTGGCGTTTGCACCGTTGTTTCCAAGCTGTTCCACATCGTAGCACCCGACCGTGCTTATTTCGGACAAAAGGATGCACAGCAGCTTTCTGTTATTCGCCGCATGGTGCGTGATTTGAATTTTGATATTGAAATCATCGGCTGCCCTATTGTGCGTGAAGCAGACGGTCTGGCAAAAAGCTCCAGAAATACATACCTGAATGCAGAAGAACGCAAGGCCGCTCTGGTGCTGAGCCAGGCAGTGAAGCTGGGGCAGAAGCTGGCAGCAGATGGCGAAGCATCCGCAGATGCCATCACAACAGCCATGAAGGAATTGATCGAAAAAGAGCCTCTGGCACGCATTGATTATGTAAAAGCAGTGGATGCCGTTTCCGTTGAGCCTGTCAGCAAAATGCAGCCTCCCGTATTGGTTGCCATGGCGGTTTATATCGGCAAAACCAGATTGATTGATAACTTTATTTACGAAGGGTAAGGAGAAAACGCTATGAATTTGAATATGTTAAAAGGAAAAATCCACAGAGCAACCGTTGTGCAGGCAGAATTGGATTATGTCGGCAGCATCACCGTTGATTCCGATTTGCTTGCCGCAGCAGGCATTCTGGAATATGAAAAGGTGCAGATTGTAGATATCAACAACGGAGAACGCTTTGAAACCTACACCATCGCAGGCGAAGCAGGCAGCGGCATGATTTGTCTGAACGGTGCGGCGGCGCGCTGTGTGCAGAAGGGTGATAAAATCATTCTGATGTGCTATTGCCAGATGACACCTGAGGAGGCGGCTGTGAATCCGCCGAAGGTTGTTTTCGTGGATGAGGAAAATAAAATCAGCCGTGTTTCCAGATATGAAAAGCACGGACGCTTGGAGGATATGTAATCCCGATAAGCGAAAAGAGGTCTGTACCAAAGGATACAGACCTCTTTTGCATTTCCTCTTATTTTTTGAGGGCAGGCAGTGCCGCAAAGCCTTCCTCCGCCTGTGCCACTGTCTTCTGAATAATTTCCTCTGCCATGCGCCGCAAATCCATTTGCAGCACCGCCGCAATTACGCCCTTTCTCTGCTCCTGCGGCACATCGTACAGCTTGAGCGAGCATTCCAGAAAGCGAGAAATTTTCGCTTCCATGGTGAAATAAACATCACACGGCATTGCCATGAAGCCCCGCATGATGCTTGCCGATGCAATTTCCATTTCGTAGAAATCCTTCAATTCCAAATCGGGCATATATTTCCCGAAAATGGACTGCAGCCGCCCTGCCATGCTCTGATAGATATACGCCGAGGTGGTCGGCAGGGAATACCCCACCACATACAGCTCGCGCAGCGGCTCTGTCAGCTCCGCAATATGCAGCTGCAGCGATGTTTCCACCGCATACAGAAGCACCGGGTCCTCTATGCCGCTATGCTGCTCCGCCAAGGCAAACTGTCCCCCGAACATTCGCCGCACCAACTCCAGCAGCAGCGCCTCCTTGCTCGCAAATGCCCGAAAGAAAGAGCTTTGTGTCATGCCTGCCGCCTTTGCAATTTTTGCCGTTGTGGTTTTTTCGTAGCCGCTTTCCAGAAACAATGCTACTGCCGCACGCAGCATTTTCTGTTGCGTAAGCAAGCCATTCGTCTGTTTTCCTCTTGGTGACAAAATCGTCCCCCTCTTTCCGTTTTACCTGTGATTGCAATCACATTTTATCATCTATTTCACTCCGCCGCAAGGGCAAACGCGCCGAAATACGCTTTTTGGAAAGGCAAAATACCCTCCCTGCCGTTTGACAAAGAGGGTATCTGTCAAAATTTTATTTTGTAATGGTTACTGTTTTTTCGGCTTCATTCCATGCCACCTGTGCGCCAAGGGTTTCGGAAACGAACCGCAGGGGCAGATAGGTTCTGCCGTTTTCCACGAATGCCGCGGCATCCAGCTTCACAGCCGTGCCATTGACATACGCCGTATCTGCGCCGATGGTAATGAGAATGACATCTGCGCCCTTCTGAATGGTGACGCGCTGCAGCTCGCCGTTCCATGTTACGGTTCCGCCAAGGCTTTCCGCCACAATACGAATCGGAAGCATGGTTCTATCGTTCACGATTTTCGGGGCAACGTCATTTTGGATTTCTCTGCCGAAAACAGAAATCTTCCGACTGCCAATCGTGAGGATAATTTCGTTATTTTCTTTCCATTTTGCGTAAAGCGTGCTATTCGCGGTCAGCTCTGCGCTGAAATCAAAGGGCTTGGTCAGCTTGCTGTCGCTATACCAGCCGACGAAAATGTAGCCCTCTTTTGTCGGGTCGGCAGGTCTTTCGATTTTGCCGTTTTTATCCGTTTTTACCTTATCGACCGCACTGCCGCCGTTTGTATCGAACTGCGCGGTATAGGTCTGGGTTGCTGCGCCGCTACTGCTGCTGCGCTTTTTCGTCAGCACAAGCCCTTCGGGAATCTCGCAGGCAAAGGGGTTGATATCGCCATCTGCCGCACGGGTGATTTTCACATCGTATGTTCCTGCGGTATTGGGAACGGCACTCGCCCATTCGTCTGTTGTATCATGCAGACGATATTGCACTTCAAATGGCGTATTGCCGATACCCTCTGTCGGAGAAAGCACCTTTACCACAAAGCCGTTGCCGATATTTTTTGTTGTAAAATGCTGTGGTGTTTTGTCGATGGTAAGGTCTTTGCTCGGCAGGTCGGGCAGGTCGGGATAAGTACCCTTTTGCAAAGAAGGCAGCTTACCTGCTTTTGTGGGAATATCCCAAATATCTTTATCAAAGCCCGTCCAAGCAAATACTTCGCCCTTCTGCACATCTGTCATAAGTTTGCCTGCGGAAACGAAAACATTCGTGCCGTCTTTTTCATCTTTGCCGTCTGCATAGTCTTCTTTCTCGTATACTACGAGCTTGGTTCTGTTGTAGCCGTAGTTGCTCGTTAAGGTTACATTCTCAACCTTACTCACATCCCCTAAAATACGATTTACGTTTTCACTGCCTGTCACGCTCTTTGCCAGAGAAACGCAGTTTTTTATTGTAGAACCGGAGGCAAATCCTGCAATGCCACCTGCGTCATTTCCCGCCGAAACATTGCCGCTGTAATAGCAGTTTTCTATGGTAACATGGTAAGCATATCCGGCAATGCCACCTGCATCGACAAATGATGCAGTCACGTCTGCCAAGGCATAGCAGTTTTTGATTGTGCCACGAGCACTTCCGGCAATACCGCCTATATAAGAATCTTCCCCCGTCACATCTCCCCGGAAGGAACAACTCAAAATCTGCGTTTTTCCATCTGCATTACCCACAATGCCGCCTACATCACTGCTTCCGCTTACTTCCCCTGTGACATTGCAGTTTTTGATAGTTGCGTCTTGCGTATAGCCGAATAAGCCGGCATTATTACTATTACCTGTTACTTTAAGATTGGTAATCTTGTACCCATCGCCATCAAAAGTTCCTTTAAAAGGTCTTGCATCTTTTCCATTATTAATTACTATTACTGTTCCGATGGGTGTCCATGGTTCGTTGTTCAAGTCAATATCTGCGGTCTGCTTGAAATATGTTTTTTCGTATGTTGTGCCGCCGTTTACCTTTTTCGCCAGCAGCTTCAAATCCTCTACATCTTCAATGAGATAAGGGTTTGTTTTTATACCAAAGCCATCAAAACCAACGCCTGTCATGCATTTCGGCAGTTCCGAAAACTGCACGCCGCCTACGTTTTTTAATATCGGCAAGCCGTTGTCTGTGAAGTCCCATGCGGAATCAGTATCCTTAAAAATATCAGAGAACTGCTCGGAAAGTTCTCCGTTTGTATAGGTAAGGGCTGCACCGTTTACCCATCCTGCGTCATCAGCAGAAACGGGATTGCCATTTATTGTTGTGCCGTCCCAAGCGTAGTTATCTGTTAAGGTTGCATTATAATTATACCCTACAATACGATTTGCATTACTGCCTGTCACACTTTCTGCCAGAGAAACGCAGTTTTTTATCGTGCCTCCCCATGCATTACCGACAATGCCGCCTGCAGACCCACTTGCGGATACCATGCCGCTGTAATAGCAGTTTTCTATGGCTAGATTATAAGTATCTCCGGTGATGCCGCCTGCAAACTTTCCGCTGGCAGAAACATCCGCCAACACATAGCAGTTTTTAATTGCACCTCTGCCCTCTCCTGCAATGCCGCCTACTTTATCATTTCCTCCATGTACCGTTCCGATTGCATAGCAGCTGCTGACTTCACATTGATTTTGCACTTGCCCCACAATACCGCCTACATACATATTCCCCGTCACATTGCCTTGGAAGGAGCAATTCAAAATATTATTCGTTTTTCCATCTACAGCACCCACAATGCCGCCTGCAAAGTTATATCCACTGACTTCCCCTGCTACATTGCAGTTCTGGATAGTTGCATTTCTCACATAGCCGAATAAGCCGACATACTCATTACGACCTGTTATTGTAAGATTGGCAATCTGATGCCCATCGCCATCAAAAGTTCCTTGAAAATATCTACTTTCTGGCTGCCCAAATTCGCCCACATAAACTTTTGTTCCGATGGGTGTCCATTCTTCATTCTTCAAGTCGATGTTTGCGGTCAGCTTGAAGTATGTTTTTTCGTATGTTGTGCCGCCGTTTACCTTTTCCGCCAGCTTCTTCAAATCATCCACATCTTCAATCAGATAAGGACTTTCCGCTGTGCCTTCCCCTTCAAAATCCGCAGCTTCATTTTCGGATACCGCTGTGCTGTTTTCTTCTTCCATCAGCAGAGAAATTCCTTTCGGCAGCTCTTTCTTGCTTTCCTCCTGCGGCTCGGTTTTCTCGTCAGACTGCTCCTGCAATTTCTCTTTTTCTTCTTTTTCCTCTTTCAGTTCCTCTTTTTCTTCTTTCAGTTCTTCTTTTTCCTCTTTCGGTTCCTCTTTTTCCTCTTTCAGTTCCTCCTTGATTTCCTCCTTGATTTCCTCAAGCATTTTTTCCTGCAATAGCTCCTCCTGCGCCACGGCACGCATCGGCACCGCCGTTACCGCAAGGCATACTGCCGCCGCAATGCTTATCCATTTCTTCCAATTCATATTACCCCTCCTTCATGCGCTTTTGCGGACTACGGCAAAGCCCCCATATCATCCGCAAAAATTTCACTTGTGATTATAATCACATGGTATCATATCTGCTTTTTCTCCGCAAGGAAAAATAAGGTAAATTTTTCTTTTTGGAGAAAATAGACAAAACCAAGGGTGCGCCCAAATGGGAAAAGCGGCTGAGGCGGAAATATTCGCCCCTTTGCCGGAATACACTTAAAAAAGGGGGGATTTTTATGGAAAAAGCACCTTGCCGCAGTATTTTCAAAAACGGAACAGACCGCACCACGCAGGCAGAGGTTACACGAATCTGGGCAGTTCTCATCAATCAGGCAGAAAAGGCAAGCACCATCCTCGCGAGGGAAAACGCATAGCATGAAAAGGGAAAGAGCCGCCATTTACTGCCGCCTATCGGAGGAGGACAAGGGCAAGGGCTCCGCCGAAAACGACAGCAACAGCATACAAAACCAACGCGCCCTGCTGACGGAATATGCCCATTCCCACGGCTGGGAAATCTACGAAATCTACATTGATGATGACTACAGCGGCGCAGACCGCAGCCGCCCTGCCTTCAAGCGCATGCTGCACGCCGCCGAGGAGAAACGGTTTGACATCATCCTCTGCAAAACACAATCCCGTTTCAGCAGGGAATTAGAGGTGGTGGAACGATACATCAACCGCCTGCTTCCGCAATGGGGCATCCGCTTTCTGAGTTTGGTGGACAATGCCGATTCCGCAAACGAGGATAATCTGCTTCTGCGTCAAATCAACGGCATTATGGATGAGCATTATCTGGCGGAGCTATCCAAAAATATCCGCAGTGTGCTGACGCACCGCAGAAAAAACGGCTTTCACATCGGCTCCTTTGCGCTCTATGGCTACAGAAAGAATCCCGACCGAAGGGGACATCTGCTGATTGACGAGGAGGCGGCGGCAGTGGTGCGTGAGGTTTTCACGCTTTTCTCGCAGGGCTATGGCAAGACCGCCATCGCGCGCATGCTCAACGAAAGAGGGATTCCAAATCCAACGGAATATAAACGCTTACAGGGGATTCGCTATCGGCAGCCGAAGGGCAAGGGCAGTACGCTCTGGAAATATTTCGCTATCTCCAATATGCTGACAAATGAAATCTACATCGGCAACATGGTGCAGGGAAAATATGGCAGTATTTCCTACAAAACAAAGCAAAACAAGCCGCGCCCCAAGGAAGAATGGATACGGACAGAGGGGACGCACGAGCCGATTATCGAACAGGAATTATGGGAGCGCGTACAGAAAATGCTTGCCGAAAGGGCAAAGCCCTTTCCATCCGGAACAATCGGGCTGTTTGCGCGGAAGGCGCGCTGTGCGGAATGTGGCTACACGCTGCGTTCCTCGAAAACCAAGGGGAAATATTATCTGCAATGCCCCAATCATCACATTTCCAAGGAGAGCTGCAGGGGGGCGTTTATTTCTGTGGAGCGGCTGGAGCGGATGGTTTTGCAGGAATTACATACGATTTCCGATGCCTATCTGAATTGGGAGGAGCTGGAACGGCAGCTTGATTTTTGCAGTCATTTAAAGGAACAGAGGGCTTCTTTGCAGAAAAGCATCCACGCCCATGAGAAAAAAATTGAGGAAGCTCATAAGGCAGTGCGGGAGCTGTATCCGGATAAGGTGCGCGGTGTTCTCTCCGAAGCGGAATATCTCGATTTATCGAAGCATTTTTCAGCGGAACTACAGCAGCAGGAGCGGCTGATTGCGGACGCAGAGCGGAAAATCATCGACCTTGACGCACGCATTGCCGCAGGGGATAACCGCCGCGCCATCATTGAAAAATACATCAACCCGACGCACCTGACAAGGGAAATGGTCGAAATTCTGATTGATTCTATTTCTGTCGGCAGACGGATTGCAGGGACAAGGGAGGTTCCCATCACCATATACTGGCGCTTCTGAAAAATGGGCGAAAGCAGTGCCGCCCGAAAATTCTGTAGCAAATCTGACAAAATCTGCAAAACACTATTCCATTTTGTCTTTTTATATGTTAGAATGTATTCACAATATTATTTTTGAATACAAATACAAAGGAGGTACTATTATGGTCTATATCGAATCCCCCAGCACAAATCCTGCTTTTAATCTGGCTCTGGAGCAATATGTTTTCGACCGAATGGACAGAAGTCAGGAATACTTCATGCTTTGGCAGAACGATAACACCGTTGTCATCGGTAAAAATCAGAACGCCTTTGCAGAGGTCAATCAAAAGGTTGCCGATGCAAAGCATATCTCCGTTGTCCGTCGGCTTTCCGGCGGCGGTGCCGTATATCATGATTTGGGGAATCTGAACTTCACATTTATTCTCGATGCAAAGGATGCAACCGATCTGGATATTCGTCTGTTCTGTCAGCCGATTGCAGAGCTGCTGCGTTCTCTCAACGTGCCTGCTGAGGTCAACGGCAGAAACGATATCAGCATTGAAGGGAAAAAATTTTCCGGCAATTCCCAGTATCTGAAGCAGGGCCGCATCATGCACCACGGCACGCTGATGTTTCATTCAGACCTTTCCGTTGTTGCAGATGTGCTGAATGTTTCCGCAGATAAATTCCAGTCAAAGGCTGCAAAATCCGTAAAAGCAAGAGTGACAAACATTGCGCCTTATCTGCCTGAGGGCTTTACGCTGGCACAATTCAAGGCGCTTCTCTTAAAATACATTTTGAAAGAAGAAAATGTTCAGCCCTATGTATTCTCCGCAGAGGAGCTGGCTGAAGTTGAAAAAATCAAAAGGGAACGCTATGATAAGTGGGAATGGAATTACGGCCTTTCTCCCGCCTACAGCGTAGAAAAGAGCCGCCGCTTTGAGGGCTGCGGAAAAATCGAGGTACATATGAATACGGAGGACGGCAGCATTACCGATTTGCAGTTCTTCGGCGATTTCTTCGGCGTAAAGGACTCTGCCGACCTTGCCAAGACACTGATTGGCACAAAGCTGGAGCAGCAGACTCTGGAAAGCCGCCTCGCCGATTTCGATATCGCACAGTATTTTCATGGACTGGAGAAGAATGATTTTCTCAATCTTCTGCTGCAAAGCGAATAATCTGATTTGCCGCCTTAGGTGTGTCCCAATAAGAAAACAGGAAGAAAATGAAATAGCTGAAAGGCTGCGGATACAAGGAAGTTTCCCGCAGGCATCCTTTGACTTAGGCTGTCAAGGGGAACTGACGCAGTAGCCACAGCTTTCAGCATTTCAGAATGCAAGGTTTCTTATCCGGGCGCACCTTTCAGGGCGGCTTTTTTATTTGGGTATTCCCAAATTTTGCAAAAGAAAATGCCCCGACCGATACGAAGTCAGCCGAGGCATCTTCTTTTATTATAGTTATATGTCTAAAGTAACAACTTAAACGGGATGCGGCTATGGGCTCAGCACAGCCGCAAAAAAAGAGTTATGAAGGAGATTTTGTCTTGCTAAATCCTGCTCCCTCTTTAGAGGGGAGGGGCGGCTGCAAATCCGACTCACAGCCGCTGTGTATCTCAAAAGTGAACACTTATGTTCATCAAGCTTTTGTTTATCCTTTATCTTTTGTTTTTTTGTATTTATACTGTTGATTTTTATTTATTGGGGATATGAATTGCTCTCTTTTCTGCTGCCAGAGCCGCTTCTCTGACCGCTTCGGTTACGGTGGGATGCGCATGGATTGCTGCAATAATATCCTCTACGGTCGCTTCCATACCGATGGCCAGCGCACATTCGCCAATCAGATCTGTTGCTCTGGGGCCAAGAATATGTACCCCCAGAACCTCTTTATATTCTGTCCCGATGATGAACTTAATGCTGCCAACGCCGCCATTCATAATCAGAGATTTACCGTTTGCCATCAGAGGGAATTTGCCTACCTGATATGCAATCCCCAATTCCTTTGCTTTTTCTTCTGTCAGCCCAACGCCTGCAAATTCGGGGTCTGTATATACACAGGAGGGGTTGGTTGCACCGTTGTAAACCGCATTTTCTCCCAGTGCATTTTCCGCTGCCACTTCACCCTGCGCAGATGCAACGTGCGCCAGCATAACCTTGCCCAGACAGTCACCGATGGCGTATACATTGGGTACATTTGTTTCCATTTTATCGTTGACTGTGATACGGCCTCTGTCATTCGCAATGCCTGCCGCATCTAAATGCAAGGCTTCTGTATCTGTTCTTCTGCCGACAGCAACCAGTACCTTTTCTGCTTCAAAGGGCTGCACCTTGCCGCCAATTTCCACATTCACCTTTGCGCCGACTGCCGCCGCTTCTACAGACTGCACCTTTGCGTCTGTCATAATCTTTACGCCCTTTGCCTCCATCAGCTTGCGCAGCTGTGCTGTCAGCTCGCCATCCATCATGGGCAGCAGCTTAGGTGCGGCTTCTACCACCGTTACCTCTGTACCGAATTTGGAGTACGCAGTTGCCAGTTCGATACCGATTACGCCGCCGCCAATGACCAGAAGGCTTTTGGGAATTTCTTCAAAAGACAAAGCGCCTGTCGAATCTACGCAGTTTGCATTTTCCTTTACCCCTGGAATGGGAGGCACCGCGGGGATGGAGCCTGCTGCGATGATGATTTTATCAAATGTCATGTTTTCCTTTGTACCGTCCTTTTTCAGAACAGCCAGAGTATCCTTGGATGCGAAGGATGCTGTTCCCTCCACAACCTGAATCTTATTTGCCTTCATCAGACCGGTAACACCGCCTACCAGCTGTGCGGTAATGGCATTTTTCTTTGCCTGCACCTGTTTCCAGTCTACATTTTTCACTTCAATATTGATGCCGTATTCCGCCATTTCCTTTGCTTCTGTCAGCGCCTCTGCCGCATGCAGGATTGCCTTTGTGGGAATACAGCCGACATTCAGGCAGGTGCCGCCGAGCTTATTCTTTTCAATCAGCGTTACCTTGCCGCCCAGCTGTGCCGCTCTGATGGCTGCCACATAACCGCCGGGGCCGCCGCCGATAACTGCTACTTTCGTTTCGCCGGCAGGCTTTTTCTCTGCCGCAGGAGCCGCTGCCTGTGCGGGTGCTGCCTGTGCGGGTGCTGCTCCAACCTGCTCGCCTGCTTCGCCGATATATGCCAGGAGCCCCTTTACGGGTACATCCTCGCCTTCCTGTGCCACGATTTTAATCAGTGTGCCTTCTGCTTCTGCTGTCACCTCACTGGTCAGCTTATCTGTTGTAATTTCCAGCAGAACATCGCCAACCTTTACGGCATCGCCTTCCTGCTTTACCCATTTGGAAACCGTGCCTTCTTCCATTGTCAGCCCAAGCTGAGGCATTTTAACCTCTACTGCCATAGTCTATTCCTCCTGTCTATTCAGGTTCCTTTTCTTGATTTCTGTCTCCTTTTTCTTCCGATGTTACAGCAGAATCTGCATGGGATGCTCCATCAGATCCCGGATAGCCAGCTCAAATTTTGCTGCTGTCGCACCGTCAATCAATCTATGGTCGAATGTAAAGGAAATGCGCATGAACTGTCTCTTTGTAATTGCTCCCGCATCATCCATGACCAGCTCATCCTGCACTGCGCAGACACCCAGAATGCCTGCATCCGGCTGATTGATGATAGGATTAAAGGTTTCTACGCCGAACATACCCAGATTGGAGATGGAGAAGGTAGAGCCCTTATATTCATCCATCGACAGCTTATTTGTTCTTGCACGCTCTGCCAGATCTCTCGCTGCTTCGGAAATTTCACCCAGACTCATCTTATCCGCATCCTTGATAACGGGCACAATCAGACCATCCTCCAGCGCAACCGCCATACCGATATTCACATGGGCGCGCTTGATAATCTGGTCGCCGTCCAGACTTACCAGAATATGCTTGTTATTTTTCAGTGCCTTTGCCGTTGCTTTCAGCACATAATCATTCAAAGAATATTTAACGCCAAGATCATTGTTAATCTTCTTACGGAATGCCATCAGCTCTGTCACATCAATGCGGACATTCTGCGTAACGGTAGGGATTTCCTGTGCGGATTTTGTCATTCTTTCGGAAACGACCTTTCTCATCCCTGCCAGCTTTACAACCTCGTCGCCATCCATCAGTTCCAGTGCGGTTTTCTTCGGTGCTGCCTTTTCTTCTGCCGCCTGTGCTGCGGGTGCAGGTGCGGCTTTTGCAGCTTCTGCTGCCGCCAGAATATCCTTCTGCACGATTCTGCCCAGAGGGCCGGAGCCTGCCACTGTTGTATAATCTACCCCCAGCTTTGCCGCTGTTTTCTTTGCCAGAGGGGAAATTCTGATTCTGCCGCCTGCCACAGGTGCAACAGGTGCTGCAGGTGCTGCTGCGGGCACGGGTGCCGCCGCTTCAGCCGCAGGCGCTTCTGCCTTTGCCGCAGGTGCATCCCCAACCTGTTCGCCTGCTTCGCCGATATATGCCAGCAGACCTTTTACGGGAATGTCCTCGCCTTCCTGCGCAACAATCTTCAGCAATACGCCGTCATGCTCGCTTTCTACTTCGCTTGTCAGTTTATCTGTTGTAATTTCCAGAATGACATCACCGGCCTTGACCGTGTCGCCTTCCTGTTTTACCCATTTTGTGACTGTGCCTTCTTCCATTGTCAGTCCCAACTGAGGCATCTTTACTTCAAAAGCCATGGTTTTCCCTCCTTATTTATTCAGAACCTTTTTCACTGCCTTTACGATATCTGCGGGATGAGGGAAGTTTTCATCCTCCAATGTAGGGCTGAAGGGAGAAACGATATTCAGACCGCAGACACGTTCTACGGGTGCATCCAGTTCATCAAACAGCTCCTCTGCAATCTGTGCGGAAATTTCAGCCGCATAGCTGCCACGCTTTACCTCCTCGGACAGAACGATTACATTGTGTGTCTTGGAAACGGATTTCACAATTGCATCCCAATCCAGAGGAACCAGTGTACGCAGATCCAGAACCTCTGCGCTGATGCCTTCCTTCGCCAGCTCTTCCGCTGCCTCCAGTGCAAAGTATACCTCACGGCTCCATGTTACGATTGTAATATCTGTACCCTCTCTTTTCACAGCCGCAACACCCAGAGGGATGGTGTATTCCCCTTCGGGAATCTGCTCCTTCTTTGCATACAGCAGCTTATGTTCAATAAAGATAACGGGGTCCTCATCACGAATCGCGGATTTCAGCAAGCCCTTTGCATCCTCCGCGCTGGAGGGCGCCACAACCTTCAGACCGGGTGTATGACAGAAAATATTTTCAAAGCACTGCGAATGCTGTCCTGCGTTTCTTCTGCCTGCGCCCATGGGCAGTCTCAATACCATGGGTACGGTTGCCTGTCCGCCTGTCATATATCTCATCTTTGCAGCCTGATTGATGATAGGATCTGCCGCAACGGTGATAAAGTCATCATACATCAGCTCTACCACAGGGCGAATCCCTCTCATTGCAGCCCCCACTGCCATGCCGCAGAAGCCGGATTCGGAAATCGGGGTATCAAACACGCGATTTTCACCGAATTCCTCCTGAAAGCCAACCGTAATGCCGAAAACATTCCCCATCTTACCCATGTCTTCGCCCATGATAATTACATTTTCATCTCTTGCCATTTCCTCATGAAGAGCCTCGCCGATGGCTTTACTGATGCTCAATTTTTTACTCATCTTACAACGCTCCTTTCATTATCAGAGAAATATACGTCTGTTGTTGCTTCGGAAGGGTCAGGATATGCGGATTCATTTGCAAACTGATAAGCCGCTTCCATCTCATCCTCTACTGCCTTTTCCACCGCCAGAATTTCTTCCTCTGTTGCCACGCCATCCAACAGTCTCTTTCTCATATTGGGGATTGCGTCCTTCTTATGCGCCTCCTCCATGTAGGATGCAGGGCGATAATTTGCAGGGTCACCGCAATAATGTCCCTGATGGCGGAACGTCATGCACTCTACGATAGAAGGACCGTTGCCCTCTCTTGCATAATCTACCGCTTCTTTTACTGCTTCATATACGGTAACGGGATCATTGCCGTCAACTGTTTTGCCGGGGATATTATACGCCTGCGCACGCACTGCAATCGTATCCGTATTGGTTACGGAATGAATATTAACAGAAACGCCGTAGCTGTTGTTTTCACACAGGAATACTACAGGCAGCTTCCATGCCGCCGCCATATTTACCGCTTCGTGGAAGGTACCCTGGTTGGATGCGCTGTCACCGAAGAAGCACAGGGTAACATGCTTATCTCCCTTAATCTTGGACACCAGTGCAGAGCCTGCCGCAATGGGAATACCTGCGCCTACGATGCCGTTTGCACCAAGGCTGTGCAGTCCTGCTACATCCGCGATGTGCATGGAACCGCCCTTACCCTGACAATACCCTGTTTTCTTACCGAACAGCTCTGCCAGCATTTTATCCAGAGATGCGCCCTTTGCGATACAGTGACCATGCCCTCTGTGGGTAGATGTCATATAATCTTCGGGTTCCAGTGCATAGCAAGCACCTGTGGGCACTGCCTCCTGCCCGATGCACAGGTGAATATTCCCTGCCAGCATACCCTTTGTGAAGCATTCTGCCGCTTTTGTTTCAAATGCTCTGATACTCAACATTGTTTTGTACATATCCAAAAGCATTTCCTTGGGATATTTTTTACCTTTAGAAGCCAATGTGATTCACACCTTTCTTTTTTCTCATTCTTTTTATGTTTTTTATTTTTGCTTGGGTGCAAACAGAGGCACCCCGAGTTCCTCATCAAATCTTCTGCCCATAACCAGCCCATCCAGCTCCGCAATCACCATATCCGTGGTCAGCAGAACCTTTGTGCCTTCAATGAGATGACCGCCATGCCCTGTGCCGTGCTGGTCGCTCATGCTCATGTGTACATGAAGCAGAAGGTTGCCGTCATCATCGTGGCAGATCATGCCGGCTGCCGCAGTCAGCTCAATGGGACCATACAGAATCGTAGGTTCTCCGTAGCCGTATCCTGCTTTTTTATCCTTCAAAGGAACAGGATTACAAAAGGCTGCACCGTCCAGACTACCAATCCCGCTGAGGATTACGCCGTTTTTAATATTTTCTGCTTTGCAAATCTCCTCGATGCCCTTCAAAACATCCATACCGGGCTTCAAGCGGAATGCAACGACTCTTTTTATGCTGCCTGCAGCATGTTCGATGGATTGCATCATTTGTATCTCCCCTTCTTTATTTTGTATTCTTTTTATTTATTTTGTATTCAAATTTTATCATTAGAATTTTTATGTGTCAATACAATACCGCCATTTTTTTCCTTTTTGGCGTAATTTACAGAATGTATTTCTGATTTTTATTTAAAATTCATAAAACTACTTTTGTATACAAAATGATGTCTAAAAAAAGAGGTTCTTGTCGGAATTTTTTATCACAAAACCTCAGAATCCTATTTTTCTTAAATCAGGCAGGTCTGTCCTTCCTCCATAAAGAACAGCGCATTTTCCTGCCTTCCTGCGCGCATTTCCTGCTCTACAATCTTCCGTATCATCATTTTATCCTCTCCTGCAAAGGGAATATGATAAACAATCTTCGTTTTTGTCTGCAATACGCCTGCTGCAAATAATGCCTTGCCCTCCTCGCTGTGGCTCATCAGCGGATTGACAAACACCGCATCCAGCGCCATGCCACGCACCATGGAAAAATCCTCCTGTGTAAAATCCACATCCGCCGTAAAAAGCAGCTTCTTCTCGCCACACTCTAATAAATAACAGAAATGCGGCACATCCCAGTAAAGCTTATCCAGATGTCTGGTCTGGAAGGCACGAATACGAATCTCCTGCTCCGGGCGAAAAACGGTTTTCCTGCATAATTCCCGATGCAGCAGAACACACGGAATCCCCATCCCCTCCGCCTTTTTCTGCAACGCCCGCAAGGCAGCAGAGCCGTCTCTCGGCATGAAAATCGCCTTCGGCTGCTGGTACTCCAGATATTCCGCCACCCTCTGCGGCGAAAAATGATCCCCATGCTCATGGGTAAACAGCAGATACTCAATACCCGCAAATTCTCCCTCGCCCGCCTTCAGCTTTTCCCATTGCCTTTCGGAAAGATTGCTGAAGCAATGTCCGTTTTCATCATAAATCCCGTCGATTAGCAGCTTCGTCCCCCGAAACTCCAGAAGCACCGCCGCATTTACCAGAAACGTTGCCTTTACCTGCTCCTGCATCTCTGCTTCCCTCCTTCTGAAAAATGCTGCATACCCAAGCAGTATGCAGCATTTTCTTTTCTCAAAATTACATTTTCAAATCTATCTTACATCTTATTTATTTTTTACATCTTATTTAATCAATCCCGGCAGGAAGGTTGTAACCTGCGGAATATAAGTAACCAGCATCAGCACCACAATACCGATAAGCAGCATTGGCATAACCGATTTTAGCGTTTGCACAAAGCGTGCCTCGGCAATCTGGTTTGTCATCAGCAAGCAGATGCCGACCGGCGGTGTAACCAGACCGATACACAGGTTGAAGCTCATCATGATACCAAACTGCAAAGGGTCAATGCCAAACGCATCCAGCAGAGGCAGCAGGATAGGTGTCATCATGATAATCGCTGCATTTGCCTCCATCAGCATACCGATAACCAGGAACAGAATATTCAGCAGCAGCAGAATGACAACTGTACTATTGGTAAAGGAGCTGAATACCTCCAGAACCTGATGAGGCAGACCGGATGTTGTGATAACATAACCGGAGGATTTGGAAATCCCTACCAGCATCAGAATGGTTGCTGTAGAAATCGCACCATCCACGAAAATGCCGGGGATATCCTTAATCTTAATATCCTTATAAATCAGCAGGCTGACCAGAAGCGCATACACAACTGCAACCGCTGCGGATTCCGTTGGTGTAAAAATACCGCCGAAAATACCGCCCAGAATGATAACGGGCATCAGCAGAGCCCAGATACTGTCTTTGAAAATAAGCAGAACCTCTTTTGCAGATTTTCTCTCATGCGCAGGCAGGTCATTCTTCTTACCATAGAACAGCGCATAAATAATCAGACCGACTGCCATCAGGATACCGGGAATGACAGAGCCGACAAACAGCTTGGATACGGACAAATCCGTAATGCTCGCATATACGATCAATGTAATGGAAGGCGGGATGATAGGCCCCAGAATAGCCGCAATACCGGAAATTGCCGCTGCGAAATGGTCGGGATAGCCTTCCTCCTTCATGGCAGGAATGGTTGTGCCGCCAACCGCAGATGCCGTTGCAACACCGGAACCGGAAATCGCACCGAACAGCGCAGATGCCAGTACGGTAACAACCGCCAGAGAGCCTTTAATCCAACCGATCAAGGCATTGGAAACATCAATCAGCTTCCCTGTAATACTGCGAGACATAATATTCCCTGCCAGCATAAAGAACGGGATTGCCAGCAGTGAGCTGGAGTTCATGCCTGCAAAAAGCTTCTGCGGAAGCACGATAAACGGCATATCTGCCATATTCAGGGCAACCAGTGTGCCAATACCCAACGCAAGATAAATCGGAATACCCAAAATGGATAATACCAATAACAAAATAATTACAATCAAACCGGCATTCATGTGTTACGCCTCCCTTCTGCTTAATTCCGCAATTTCCGCAAGCTGCTTCATAATAACCTCAATAGAGGTCAAGATCATCAATACTGCACCAATCGGCATACATGCATACGGCACAGACATCGGAATCTTCAAGCCGGCAGAAACATTCACTGCCGCTGCCTGACACAATACAACAGAATAACAGAACAGAAATACCAGAAATACAATCCCTACAATAGTTGCAATCACTGTATAGATTGCCTTCGTTCTGGGTTTGAGAATACCGATAAACGCATCCACCTGCAAATGGCTGTTTCTTCTTGTGGCAATGGCTGCCGCTACCATAACATCATAGATAAACAGATACCTTGCCAGTTCCTCACTCCACGCATTGGACGCAGAAAAAACATATCTTAAAATAACCTGATAGGTAATGACAATAATCATGATTGCAACCGTTACCGCCAGAAATAATTTTTCTATCTTTTCAATTCCGTCCAGAAATTTTCCGTACCCTTTCATTCGATTCACCTCGATTTTAATGATTTTCCTTTGTATTTACTCCTCTGTGCCGACAGCACGAATCTTTGCTGCCCAATCTGCCAAATAAGGGAATTTTTCATCTGTAAAGTCCTTGAAATATTCGATAAACTGGTCTGTATCCACTTCAATAATATGGCAGCCCTTATCAATCAGCTCCTGCTCTGCTTCCTTTTCCTTCTGCAGCTGCTGTTCACTGACAGTTACGCCTGCATATTCAGCTGCCTCCCGCACTGCCTGCTGAATATCCTCAGGTAATGCATCAAAGTATTCTCTATCCATGATGATAACGTTACTGCTGTAAACATGGTTTGTCTTAATCCAATATTTGCAGACCTCATCAAATGCATAGTTCAGGGAGTCCGTCATAGGGTTTTCCTGCCCGTCTACCGTCTTCTGCTGCAAAGCTGTATAGGTTTCTGTCATCGCAATGGGTGTAGGTGCTGCCTTCATCCATTTCCAGGTTTCCAGATACATCTCCAGATTTGGTGCTCTCAGCTTAAAGCCCTTGAAATCCTCGATATTTTTCATTTCCTTTGTTGCCGTTACGATACGGGGACCTCTGTATGTGCCGCCCAGCAGCTTAAAGCCGCTTTCCTCACCGACAGTCTCCTTGATTTCCTCGCCGACATCGCTGTTCCATGTTTCCATGAAGTGATCATAATCGCGGAACAGATACGGGGTTGCGTCAATATTCGCCATCGGGGTAAAGGTTGCCAGTGTACCTATTGATTCACACATCACGTTGGCAACGCCGAATTTCATCCCTTCCAGAACCTCAGAAGTTGTACCAAGGCTGCCGCCGCCATAAAGAACAACCTCTACTCTGCCATCCGTCAGCTCCTCTATCTTTTTCGCGAAGGCTGCGCCTGTATCGTAAGCATTGTCCCCTTCTGTGGAGTTCAATGCCATTTTCCATGTATATGTACCGTCATCATTGATACCCATACCATTATTACAGCCGGTCAAGCCCAATGCCGCAACAATGGCTGTCATTGCAATCGCCAAAATTTTCTTTTTCATGAAAATTCCTCCTCAACCTTTTCTTACCGATATCAGCCGTCCATTGTTACGCCACCGTCCACATCACTGATTTCACCGGTAGCAAAGCTTGCCAGATCAGATGCGTAGAACAGAACCATATTTGCAATTTCTCTCGGCTGTGCGCCTCGTCCCAAAGGAATGGTTGCGATAATCTTCTTTGTCTTTTCTTCTCCCATATTGGCAGTCATCGGTGTCATTGTCAAGCTGGGGCATACGCCGTTGCAGGCAACCCCATAAGGTGCGCCTTCTCTTGCAACTGCCTTTGTCAGCCCGATTACGCCTGCCTTGGAGGCCGCATAGGCGCTTGTTCCCAAAAGACCGCCGCCTCTTTTTGCCGCTACGGATGCTACATTTACAATTCTGCCATATCCGTTTGCCTTCATAGAGGGATAAACTGCACTAATTGCAGTATAAACACCTGTCAGGTTAATGGCAATTACTTTATCCCATTCTGCCTGTGTTACCTCATCAAAGGGTACCGTGCTTACGATGCCTGCATTGTTGATCAGCCCATGTATCTGCTTAAAATCTGCAACAATTTTGCCAAATACCTCTCTGATTTCAGCACTGTTCGCCAGATTTACCTTGTAAGCAGAGGTTTTGTCCTTGCCCAGCTCCTCTCTGAGCTTTTCGGCTGCATCCAGATTCAGATCAACAATAATCGCATGACCGCCGCCTTCTACCACGCCGGTTACGATTGCTTTGCCGATGCCGCTCGCACCGCCTGTCACAATAATGTTCTTTCCTGTGAAATCCATACTTATTTCCCCTTTCGCTTTTGTATTGTTTTCGTTATTTTTGTAT